>ERZ777011.1318-NODE-1318-length-27097-cov-7.480327_pt1 | contig 27097 bp, 16 predicted proteins | sample MGYA00374964_ERZ777011 | MGnify/ENA primary metagenome ERZ777011 (study PRJEB29310, sample SAMD00008975) | mouse gut metagenome | study: EMG produced TPA metagenomics assembly of the Metagenome analysis of fecal microbiota from mouse which was promoted... | reverse complement strand
TGGACGAGAAGGTCTACATCTGCGGCGACAACACGATCGACAACCCGGCTTCCGCTACGGTCGAGGTCGAACGACATGCGGCACGTATCGACTATCTGCCGGAACACGATTACTTCGACGTCATGGACAAGACGGCGGGAGCGGCCCGTGTGTCAATCACCGGGGCGATGATCGTCAACAAGTTGGATGCCGGTTCGTTTATGGTCAAGCGGGTGGTCGGAGCAGTAGCTAACGATGCATTCGGCCCGGCGAGCGCAGTTGAGTTTTTAGGATTGGAGCTGCCCGAATGGGGTGATCACCAGACGAACTACGTGCTTGATCCGTGGAGCCGCTACAAGACGATGGCGAACGTGGACAACGAGATGTTCAACCCTAACTGGCCGGAGCGTCCCGCTTCGGACGGCAAACCGATCGAAGCCCTCTATGAAAACTACTTTATGAGTTTCGGCACTTCGGCGGGTAACTGGCGTTTCACCGATGGCAAGGGTGACCGTGTGGGTGAGTGGTATCGCGTGGGCTACACGAAAGAAAACACGGTGTCGCGTGCCGACCAGTCGCCTTACTATTGCACAGGCGTGGTGTTCAGGACATCATATGGACCCAGGAAATGTTTGTTCTACGATCCGGTCACGGGAGAGGTCGATTATCGTAAAGGGCTGGACGGTTCTCCGTTCACTTTCTTCGCCTTCGGAGGTGCTATCTACGGCTCGCCCGAAGCGGCGATGCTGGCTTTCACCGAAGGGACGTTGGACGTTTCTACCTACGATTTCGCGGGTAAGACCTGGGGGGATGTGCGCTCGCTGGCGTTGAGTTTGAAGGAGGGCGACCCGACGGGATACCGCCGTTTCCTTTCAAAACACTTGAAAGACAAGGATTCGTCGGCGGCCCTGACTGCTGCCGAAGCGTCAGCATTGGCGTGGAAGGAATATATGTACACCACGTTCGGATATGCCTCACGCCCGGATGGTACGCCGCAGGTCAACTTGGGCGGCAAAGACACGCGCCGTCTGTTGGCACGTTACGGTCTGCACACGTATGTGGACGGTGTCTGCTTCTACACGCACTGGATCCGCCATTCCAATAATAACGCCCCGTCGAAGGGGATCATGGAGTATGCTATCGTACGCAATAACATCTACAAGTTGCGCATCCGCGACTTTTACGGTTTGGGAGACGACATCCCCTACGAACCTCCGTTCGATCCCGAACCTGACGATCCGATAGATCCGGAAGACCCTGAAGATCCCGACAAACCCGACAAACCTGATGAACCGGAAAAGATCGAGATCGAAGTGATCGTCAAACCTTGGGGACCGCTTCCGGACGAAACGATTTATTTTTAATGTATAAAACAGGAGAACAATGAAATACCATAAGATACTATACTTTTTATTCCCGGTGCTGGCGGTTCTCGGTCTCGCCGGACTCTCTTCATGCGATTATATCCATGACGAATTGCCTCTTTGCCGGCATACGCTCCGTTTCGTCTACCGGCACAACATCAAGCATGCCGATGCGTTTGCCTACGAGATGGTCAATCAGGAGCGCGAAAAGAACATTCATTTGTATATCTACGATGATAAGGGGGCGTTCCTCTCTTCTCGCCTGATCGAGGGTGAGGAGCTGAAAAAGAACGAAGTGGACCTGAGCGAATTGGCTCCGGGCGATTATCGCCTGCTGGCATGGGCGGGGTTGAACGAGACGGATTACACTTGGACGGAACCGGCTGCCGGTTCTTCCATCGACGACTTCCGCATGGCGGTAAAAGCGGCTGAAAACCGCGTGGACCGCGAATTGTCAGGCTTGTTCCAGGGCGAACTTGAATACACGATCCCGGCGGGTGGTGCTACCGATACCGAGTTCCCGCTCGTGAAGAACACCAACAAGATCCGTTTCATTCTGGTAGATGCCAACCGGGGGACGAAACTGGAGGAGGACGCGTTCGACTTTGTGGTCACCACCACCAACGGCGACCTTGACGCGCACAACGAACCGCAATCCGCCAAGCGCATCACCTGGCTGCCTTACCTGCAACAGGTCGAGACGGTCAAGTCGGCCGATAATGAGACCGTATTCTACGATGCCGTCTGCACCGAACTGAACACGCTCCGCCTGATCGACAACGCGACCGGCACGCTGAGAGTCCGTTATGCAAGCGAAATGACACCGTTTATCAACGTTGACCTGGCAGGATTGCTGAAACTGACGCAGATCGCTTCGCATAAGTTGCCCGGACAGGAATATCTGGACCGCCAGGACGAATATGTGATTACCGCCTATGTGGATATCACCGGCGGACGGGCGCACTGCCTCTATGTGGTAGTAGACGACTGGATCGTCCGTCTCGAAGACGTGACACTTGGTAATGAGGAGATGGGATTATGAAAGGCAGATTGAACCAATACAAGAGCTTGCCGCTGCTTGCCAGCCTGCTTGCTCTCATCGCGTTCGGATGCGTGGGCGGCGAACGGGGTGGAAACGGCGAGCCTGACCTTCCCGACGTGGTGGAGGTGGACTTGCAGGTAGGTGTTTCCGATGTTTCGGGGTCGTTGCAGACGAAAGCCGATGCTCCGGCTGCTTTGACCGGCGAACAAATCCATTCGTTAGTGGTGTTTATCGTGGATGCGTCCGGCAAGGTGGAAAAGAAGTTCCAGCCGGATTTGAAAAATGATTCAAAAGCCCAAAATGGCGAACTGACAAGCTGGAAGTCCGGCTCTTTCGAAATCACCAATGGGGCAAAACGAATTTATGCATTTGCGAATTGGGAGTCGCTGGAGGGTACACCCTTGAACACTGTTGTTGCAACGGCGGAGGGAACTGCTATGCCAACGCTGCCCTCTCCTGTTTCTTGGAAATCAGGCGTCAATAAAATTTCTGAAACGCAAAAATTCCTTCCTATGAGTGTGCAGGAAGAATGGGTTCCGGCAAAAGGAGTGAAACCGATTTATTTGGTTCGCCTGGTGAGTCGCCTGAAAGTCAGGATGCGTAACAACACGAGCCACCCGATTACTGTAACCGGTTTGACTTTAGGCAAGTTTAATACGGAAGGGAATCTTTTTGAAGCGGATAAGTTCTCGGCACTGTCCGGAGGTGGTTATTCGATTGAAAATCTTTTCAAAGATGTGGTACTTGATGCTACAATGGACGACTTCAAAGAGTCTGATTGGTACTATGTGAACGAGTCGGAAGCAGCCAAGGGGTTTGAGGTGAATTTGAAAACAACAAGTGACGCACATGTAGCTGACAATCCGCATCAAGGGACAAAATTCACCGCCCTCCGTCAGATTCCCCGCAATCATGTCTGGAATCTGAACATCGAGTTCACCTCTTATAAACTGACACTTTTATCCGTAAGCAATGAGAATCCGCCGATCGGAGGATATCCGGAATCTTCTACCAGCAATGGCATAACCGATCTGGTTTGCACGGTATATGGCGGTGGTCCGTTTACGATTACGATCGACAAGCTGGTTTCGCAAGAGGGTGATAATAGAAATAATGATATCTCTGGAGACGTAACATGGAGTATCGGAAACGTAAACAAGGGTGATTTGTTAGCGGAAGCTCCTAATAGTGTGACAAAAAATACTACTGGAAAATGGCAAATCACAGGCGGTCGCATGGTCGGTGCTGCCACTGAGGAGCAAAGCGCAACATTCGAGCTGGTAGCAAAGAAAGACGGTGACATTTTGGCCACTTTCCAAATCCAGTTGAAGTTTGCGGATATATTTGATCAACCTACAAATCCTTGAAATTTACTGACTTGTGGAGTAAGTTCATGTTTACTTCTAAGTAGATACAACATACATAACAACTAAATTAAGAATACGATGAAACGAAATAAACTAATATACAGCAGATGGCTCCGGGTGCTCTTCCTGTCATTCGCTTTGCTGGTCGGCGGAGGCGGCTGGATGGCTTGGGGACAGGATGCGGCAAAGCCGGTAATAAGCCTTAAGTGGGAAGAGGGAAGGCATAATAATGTTCATACAGAAGAAAAGATAATTTATGTTAATCCTGAGAAGCCACGCGAGTTGTCAATCCCGGAGTTGAATATAAATAGTAGGGGATATATTGGTCCTAATAATAAATATGACCACTCTTACGACTGGTTTGTTCACTGGTATGTAAAAAATGGAAATGGGAATGGAAAAGGAACAATTAAACATCAAAAAATAAGACGTTACAGATATAGTGTTGATGGTAATTGGGTCGTTACAGATAGAGGTGGAAGTCTAAGTGTTGTCAACTATGCAGACATACCTGACAATCTGTGGAATGTTAATCAAAATGTATACTATGAAACGAAAGATTATTTTGTTAAGGTGAATGAAACCCAAGGTTTAATTTGGTCAAATAGATTGAGACAAGAGAAAATTATCCCCCAAAAGACAAATATACCTGACAATTATAATGTCCTCGATCCTGATAAATTATTTCAGTATGGATTGGGGATAGACGCTTCAACTATAGCCTATACCTTACCGGAAAACTATACTGATGGTGATATTGTATATTGTGATGTGAGTACTTATACTGATGGTACATGGACATCTGCACAAGCATCATCGAATATCAAGGGGACATATACAGAGCCAACATTATTGAAACGATATAAATATGTAATCAAAAAGGCGGAAGAAAGCCCTTCTTATTCACTAAAAGATCCGGTAATTTATGAAGTAGATTATCCAAAAGACGCATCATCCATAAACTTAGCGATGCCTTATACACCAGATAATTATTTCTGGGAAGATAATGGTAAGAGTATTCATCAAGGTGCCAAATTCCAATATCAAATAAATGGTGGAACCTGGGAGAATTTTCGTTTAGTGACGAAAGCTGGTACAACTTTGGAGCTCCAACAAAATCAGAAAATCAAAAAAGAAGACTTAAATTCAGACTCAAAAAATACAGTTCTAATCAGAGTTATATGCGCAGTTCACCAGGATGAAGCCACCCTGCCTGTAGTCAAATATATTTTGAATCCGATTAGTAATGCTGAGTTCAAGTTTGAAGATGATTTGCAGAAAGACGAAAACGATGAAAGATGGCCCAGGGGAAACTCTAAGAAATATCAGCAAATTGGGATTGTTAGCTTTGACCAAAATGATATTGTTGGAAACATAGAACAAGGGCATAATATGTCAAATAACCCCTTGGAAAATTCAGAAACAACTTATGGTTTTATACGCAAAGAAGGTGCATCATTGTTAGATGCATCTAGTAAATGTTATACCTCGTATCCGGGAATGTATGGTTTATTTAAAAGTGCTAATGATACGTATTCAGGGAATGGTAACCAGGGATGGGGTTCAAGATATTATAAGTGGGTTCCTGTTCAGACAGGAGCGAGCTTCTATAACACCAAAAAATTATTTGACCGGACTTACCATGTTGAGGGGAAATATGGTTATTTCTATTATATTGATGCTACGGATGAACCGGGAACATTGGTTTCTATGCCTATCGATGGAACCTTGTGTTCAAATACCGAGTTAACTGTAACCGGCTGGCTCGCCGATATGACACGCGCTGGTTGTGCTGGGGATGATAATAAATCTCTTCCTTTAGCTCCCAACTTGAATGTGCTATTAAAAGGAGTTAATCTGGCAGGTGAAGAAATAGTAATTCACAGATTTACAACGGGGGATGCATTAACGGATTATAGAACTTCAAAGGGAACAGGCAGCGAGGCTAATATAGAATCTCCTGCTGGCCGAGCAGACGCATTTAACATAAACCTCATGAAATGGCAACAATTCCATTATAAGTTTGTCGTTTCGGAAGAGATGCTAAAAGATTGTACTGATAAGTTCTTCCTGGAAGTTCAAAACAACGAGCCCCACACCGACGGAGCCGACTATGCCATCGACGATATCCGTATCTTCAAAAGAAAGCCAGAAATTGAAATCGTGCAAGCCGGCAACTTGTGTGATACAGATTTAAAAACAGTCAAATATGGTACAAGTTATAGTAATATAATGCGTGTCATGGGGTTGACCGAAGATCAAAAAGTGATTGGCATAAATAATGATGTCAAATGGGACAATACCTTGCCTAAAGAATTGAGAGATTATATAAGTAAGACATACTCAGGTCAAGAACAAGAAGCTGTAAATTATTTTACAAAAATCTATTATTCAGTTTACGAAGAAGGTAAATTAGACAACCCCATTTCAATTGATTACGATGGTGATGGGAAAAAAGAACTTTGCCGTGTTTCCTATCTTTCTACTCGTAAAGAAGATATGGCCTGGGTTGATTCGTCGATTGGTGATCCGGGGAAAAATACGGCAGACAAAATCTATTCTCTGCCTCTTGAAATTGGTAAATATTTCGACCCTAAAAAAAAGTATATAGCCAGAATTTCCACTCAGCCGATAGGTCACCCAACTGTGCCTGCCAAGTGTGATGAATGTGCTTTGATCGGAGACCCGTTTTCAATTTCCATCACGGGAGATCGCTTTACAATATTTGAAGGCGACAAGTTGGAAACTGAAATCTCATCGCCGGCAAATGCGGAACAGGGAAAAACATATAAAATAGCCGGTAATTTCCGATATTTGGATGACGGAACATGGACGACATTGAAAGATGCCCAGTTCGACTGGTTTATTGGAGATACTGTAGAGTTCAATACAAAAAAAGTATCAGTGGATGGTAGTACGTACACAATAGCACAGGCACTAACGCGCTATTCTACAGATAAGGATCAGAGCACTGATATAAAAAAAGCTTTAACCACTTATGGAGAAGTATATAACAAGGATACAAAAGAGAATGGAAAATTTGTTTTTGATACACAGTCTTTTGAGTATAAAATGACAAACAAATACCAAACAATTATAGGTTTGCCAAAAGCTCAACAAGATAGTGATGGTAATGAGATTGATCACCATTTGTATTGCCCGGACCCTGTCGTAATCCAATTAGGCCCGACCCCACCGACCATAGAGCCGGGTGATCCCGACGTACCCGATCCTAAAGATCCGGATGATCCCAAAGACCCGGACCCCAAAGACCCGGATAATCCTGACCAGCCGGATGATTGGGGAGGCAAACATGTCCGCTCTGTCCGTGTCGGCTTAGTTCAGATACAAGATATGCAAGTGAACAATGGGACATTGCGTATTCCGGTTCATATGCGCAAATCGGAAACGGGTGAGAAATTCTATAAGAATGATGCAAATACCAACATAACGGTTTTGAAGACTTCTGATGGGAAATATAATAACACAGATCCGGTTGCAACTTTGGTGGAGCTTGTCGATAAGGCTACAACAGCAGCCTGGGCTACAAATTATTTCAAAATCGAATTCAACCAGAAAGCCGTTGACAACTTCAAAGAAGGTTTTTGGTATATGGTCGATATACCTTATGCCGTAAAAGATGAAAAAAGTAATACCACTTATACCGGTTCTTTCCAACTCACCCTCAAAATCGTCCCCGAATACGTGACGTGGGTGGGAAGCGCAGAAGGTATGCACAACTGGAACAATGACGGACCAAGCCATTGGAGACGGTCTAATGATGTTGAGCTTTATACAACAGGTGTTGCAAATGTAAATGGTACACACAATGAAGCCTACACCCCGATGCGTTTCACAAAAGTGACGATTGCCGATAATGGTGGTAAAGCTTATGCCTCCTATCCGCATCTGTACCAATTGAGCAAACGGACAACAGATCCGAAAGCCTTGTTGAATATGGCTCCGACAAGCATGGATGCAACCATCGGAGCCGCTACCAAGAACATCGAGTACGACTTGCTTGCCGATCCGGATTATGAACGAGAGTTGTTCGGAAGTGTTACTAACCCGGATAAAGCCAGTTCAATTCACAACTACTCCTGTGTCCGCTTCTACGGCAACACCTGCGATGAGATCTACATCAAGCCCGAATCGGAAATCCTGCATACGGAATACCTGACCTACAACACGGCTCATGTAGATTATGAAATGGCTCCGAACCGCTGGTATATGCTCGCATCGCCCTTGAAAGGCGTAGTATCAGGGGATATGTATTTACCGACAGGAAACGGAGTAGGTAAATATGCACGTCAGGAAACACCGGCATTTGGGGAGATCAATTATGAGGATAATACCAAATATACCCGTTGGAATCCGGCTGTCTATATGCGTGGATGGGACAAGACAACGGCTACGGTTGTTCGTCCGGGTACAGGTTCTAATAACCAAGTCAATTATGCTATCAAAGGCAGTTGGTCGAACCTGTATAACGATGTAGATGTTCCCTTCACACCGGGTACGGGATTTTCGATTGGGACAAAGGCGAATGTTACAACTTTGGGTAGTGACAAAGTGTTGTTCCGTCTGCCCAAAGTGGATATGAGCTATAAATATTATGGTAATACGACTGGTGAAGGAAATGAGACATCGTTGACCCATCGTACCGGCAACGGCCGCTTCCATATCAGCCCTGATGAAAGAGGTCAGAATGCCGTTACGTCTTGTCCGGCTTCTTCTACCGGCGGTATGTTCGGCAACCCGTTCATGTCGCATCTGGATATGGAAAAGTTTTTAAATGGTAAGTCAACAAATACTTACTATATCATGACCGCTACAGGTACGGTTACCAATATCCTGGGCGATGCATATAGCATCTCGACAGGTGACACAGATCCTAAGTTTGTCGCTCCTCTCCAGTCATTCATCGTGAAGGATCTGGCTTCTGCCACTTTCAACACCGGCATGATTGCGAAAGCCCCGGCAACCGGAAAACTGGGTTTGCGCTCTGCCACTTCTTCCCCTGCCGATGAATCTCTGCCGCAATTGCGCATCACTGCTACTCGTGACGGCGTTTGCAATACTGCCGTCGTTGCCGGTCTTGTCACCGCATCAGACAGCTATGTGGAGGGCGAAGATGCCGCCCTGCTGATCAACGAGGAAGTATCCGCCCCGCAAGTCTACACCCTTGCCGGCAACCAGATGACGGCTATCAACGTGACGCCGGAACTGACGGAAATCCCCCTCGGCGTCTATGGCAAAGATGCGATCCCGGTAGAGCTGAGCTTTGCGGTATCGGGTGCTATGAAGAACGTGAAGCTGGTAGACAAGCAGACCGGCAAGCGCTATGACGTGACCGACGACCTGACGTTGACTGTCCCGGGCAATACTTCCGGACGCTATTTCCTGAACGGTTCGATTGCCACCTCCAACGAGATCATCGCCCTTAACCGTATTATCTTCTATAACAGCGCACCCGGACGGATCGATATCTCCTCCGTCGACCCGCTGAACGGTGTAACGGTTTATGACATCGCCGGCCGTGCCCTGCGCACTTTGCGCAACTTGAACGCACCGACTACCTCCGTCGAACATCTCGCACCGGGCATCTACGTCGTCCGTGCCGAAAGCGGTTCGCAGGTCGTAAGCGAAAAGGTAGAAGTGAAATAAGCTGCCGATACGAATAGGATTATATAAAGAGAACACGGAGCACAACGGATAATAAATCCATGTGCTCCGTGTTCTTGTTTTGAATATCTTTGGAACTTCGATATAAATCCCTACCTTTGTTCGAAACGGTAACTAAAAACATACAGCCATGACTCTGATAGCCAATCCGATTTACGACTCTGTCTTCAAGTTCCTCCTTGAAGACGAACGGGCAGCCAAGATTCTGCTTTCCGCCCTGTTGAAACAGGAAGTACGCGACTTGAAAATGCGTCGCAACGAATATACCAATTTGCAACAAACACGCATATCCCTGTTCCGTATCGATTTCTCGGCGAAGATAGTGGACGCCTCGGGTACGGAGCGGCTCGTCTTAATCGAATTGCAGAAGACGTGGCTTGCAACGGAAACGCTTCGTTTCCGGCAATACCTGGGGACCCAGTATCTAAATAAGGAGAACATCGTGGAGGAAACTCCGGGAGGCTTCGGTTTGCCAATCATCTCCATTTATATCCTTGGACATAAAATCGGTGATCTGGACCAGCCGGTCGTCTATGTGCGCCGCCACTATCTGGATTATGACAACCGAGAGATTCGTAAAGGAGTGCCTGACCCATTTATCGAAAGCCTGACACACGACAGCATCATCGTGCAGCTCCCATACCTGAAAGAAAATGCCCGGAACTATCTTGAACGTATCCTCAGCATATTCGACCAAGGCTTGCGTATATCCTCCGACGATCATCTGCTCAATATCGACGAAGAAAAGATGGGAGTGGACGAGCTTCTTCTCGTCAGACGTTTGACGCTTGCCGCTGCCTCTCCTGAAATCCGCCGCGAAATGCAGGTCGAAGACGAAATCCTTTCGGAAATAGAAGCGCGTGACACTACCATCATGTTAAAAGACAAACTTCTCGAACAAAAGGATCAGGAGCTCGAACAAAAGGATCAGGAGCTCGAACAAAAGGATCAGGAGCTCGAACAAAAGGATCAGGAGCTTGAACAAAAGGATCAGGAGCTCGAACAAAAAGATCAGGAACTCGAACAAAAAGATCAAGCACTCGTGCAAAAAGACCAGGAGCTTGAACAGCAGAAAGATATTTTGCGTTCAACAATTAGGAACCTTATTTCACGTAATATGTCAACCCATGAAATTGCTACTATTCTATCTATATCAGAAAGTAGTATTGAAAAGCTACTTTCTGAATGATATAGTATATTGTACTGAAAAGGTTGAGGTGAAATAAGCTGCCGAAAAGGATTAAAGATTAGATAAAAGAGAACACGGAACATCCCGGAAAATAAACCGGAGAAGTTTCGTGTTCTTTTTTTGTGGGTAAAACGTTTATTCGTATTTATTTAGCTATTACGATACTCCAACGGTCCCATTCCAACATGGCGTTTGAAGTATTTCCCGAAAAACGACATATTGGTGAAGTTCAGCGAATAGGCGATGTCGTGGATACTGAGGTTCGTTGATTTCAGTTGTGCCTTGGCATCCATGATCACCATCGAAGTGATGATGTCAATACAGGTTTTGCCGGTCGTCTGCCTGACGATCGTACTGAGATGCGCCTGCGTGATGCCAAGCTTTTTGGCATACCACGCAACGCTTCGTTGCGTGGCATAGTTTTGCATGACCAGCCGGTTGAACTTCTTGCTGATCTGTTCGGACTTGGACAGGTTGGAGGTTTCCTTGATTTTATCTTTGTATAAGGCGGTCACGCCCATGAGGATACCGTAGAAAAGATGATCCAGAAGTTGGTCGTTCAACACGCCGCCATACAATTCGTAGGTATTGATCAGCAGCGAGAAATAGTCTTTCAGCAACTCGGCGGGACGTTCTTTTAACTGGACAATCGGATTGTCCTTGGCTGCATAATAGATGTCCAGGACGGAATAGTCGATTTTCGCCTGATCGATGAAACCGGACGAGAACCCCATGAAATAAATTTCCAAGTTTCCTTCCGTCTTGTGTATCTGCAAGATTGTGCCCGGGGGGAGTGTGATGAAACTGCCGGGTTCTACCCGGTAGTGCGTCAGGTTGATGGAGGCTTCGAAATCACCCCGCATGCACAGGACGAAAATTCCGGCTTTCAGCCTACACGGGTTGTTGGCATAAAGATTCAGCAATCCGATGTCGTTTTTCGAAAGCCGCCCGATAATCCAATTTTCGGGAAGGTCTATTTTGGGGATGTTGTTTTCGATTTGCATGATATGATTGAATGTTACAAATATAGAAAACTGTTTTGATTTTTTGCAGACAACTTTTAAAATTGTATTTTTATTTTTCGTCTCTGTGTGTGGAAAATCTGATAAAACGGATATACTTGAATATCTAAATGCTTATATATGTGTTGGGATGAATTGATGAATCTGATAAATAGGACAGGTAATAATATAAATAGACCTTGCTGGGATTGTAGAATAACTGTTTCTTTGCAAAGATTTTTATCAGGTAACAGTCTCTCTTGAATGAAAAAAAGGATAATTATGGATAGAATGAAGAATATAAAGGGTTTGTTTGCTCTTGTGTCTGTTTGTTTATGGGCATTTTCTTCTTGCGATTCTGGTGGAGACGGAACGGGCGGTTCCGGAAAATTGCGCCTTTCCTTGGCGGCCGATACGGTTTCGGTAAATAAAGGTGTCAGCAATGCTACCAAATCGGTGGGTGCGAATGAATTCGACCGGTTCCTGACGACAGACGACTATCGGATCTCCATCCGCCAGGCGTCTGACACGGTCTGTTCTTTTGACCGCTTCGACCAAATGCCTTTGGAGATCGAACTGCCGGAAGGCTTCTACACCCTTGTTGCCTCCAAAGGCGATAACCTCCCCGCCGCTTTCGAAAATCCTTATTTCGAAGGAAGTGCCGATTTTACGGTCAAATCCGGTATGAACACCTCGCTGGACGTAGTCTGTTCGTTGGGTAATGCACGAGTATCAGTTGAGTACACCTCCGTATTTCAGGAAGCTTACGAGGACTATGCCGTGCTGCTCAGTACCTCTTTTGCCTCTGATGAATTTGAGGTTTCCAAGGAGGAATCACGCCCGGCTTATCTACAGGTGGATAAGGAAGGGACGGATATGACAGTCCGAATTCGGGTACGGAAGAAAGGGGAAGAACAGAGCAAAACATATTCTGTTCCGGATGCGATCAAATTGGAACGGCGTCAGAATGTCCATCTGATATTTAAGACAGATGGCGGTGCTTTCAACGGGATCGGGCTGGATGTCGTGCTGGACGACGAATTGACGAATAAGGATATTCCGATAGATATTCCGGATTTCATGTGGGAAGAATTTACTCAACCTGAATTATATCCCGTTCATTTTAAATCCGGCGATGTGAAGGAAGTCCCTGTTGTGGATGGTACATCCGGCGATGGCATGACGGTTGGTTTTAAAATGTTTGCAGGTGTCGGTTCTTTGTGTATCAAGTATTGGAGAGATGATTTGTATGAAGAAGAAGCTGAAATTATAGATCTTGCCACGGATGAGGGGGTTACTGAAGCAATAGCTCAAAAGTTCTCTTGGCAATCCGGTGACAGGCAGGATCTTAATCTGAAAAATATAAAGAACGGACAGATTTTCTTATGGGATGCCCTTAATAATTTGGAAGCACCAAAGCGGGAAGAGGGAGTCTTGTTCTATTTATATCATTTTTCCATTTACGGGCATAATGCGAATGAAAAGCCGAAATACACGGACACGGTGACTTTTGATGTAAAAGTATTTGCGCCTGGAGTAAATTAAATAAATAATAGAAGATGAAAAAGAACATAGTATCTATCTTATGGCTATTTGTCTTGCTCTGCATGGTTGGTTGTGGCGATAACGAAGCCGATACAATATCTGTTTTTCCGGAGAACACGGGTGGCTTGAATATGGCGGCCAATATGTCAACGGAACAAATGATACCGGTTATCACGCGAGCTGCCGATTTTAGTGGTCTGTCGGTCGATGATTTCTATATAAAGATATTGAATGACAAGGGAGAAATAACCAAAGAGTTCAGCTCGTTGGCCGCCATGCGCGATGAAGGGCTGCCGGTTATCTTGTCTACCGGCAACTACACGGCGTTCGCCTCCTCGTTCAAGCCTGACGGAGTAGAGGTTTCCGCGAATCCCTATTTTGAAGTGGAGGGTGGAGGCCATCCGTTTGTGATAGAAGAGAAGCGGACTACACAGGTGACTTTGAAGTGTGTCTATAAAAGCTTGGGAGTGGAGCTGGCCTTGTCCGAACAGTTTCAGGAACTGTTGGAAAATGAGGCTGAAAATTATGATTATAAGGTGAATGTGTCGAATGGCACTGCCTCGTATGAGTTCTCGAAAGACGAAATGAGGCCTGCCTATTTTTTGAAAGGTTGTGAAGAACTGGTCGTGAGAGTGACCATGACTATGGGCGGCAGGGAATATCCGGAACGTGTCTGGCGGATCACGAATCAAGGAAATGCGCCTAAGACTGGCGAGTATTATATCATCCGTTTGGATGCAGGCGACCAGCCGGAGGCGGTATCTTTAAGAAGTGCATTAATGGAATAGGAGAATAAATATGATAAAACCGATTACATATTGGGCGTTGTGTTGCCTGTTGCTTTTCGTCTCTTGCGAGATGAAAAAGGATTTGTTCGGGCAGGGACAAGGAAATGAAGAAGAGAGCTTGCCGGAAAATGTCGGCCTGCTGGATCTTCATCTGGTAGCGGAACGGGAGGCTCCCGTGCCCGGAACGAAAGGGGAGACGGAGGAGGATCTTTATTTGGCTACGGACGATTTCTATGTTTCGATACTTGACAGCGTGGGGCAGGTGGTGAAAAGCTACGATTCGTATGCAGCATTGAAGGCGGATGGAGAATTGTTGTTGCCTGCCGGCAAATATACGATTCGGGCTTTTAGCGGCGATGATCCGGATGCCGGTTTCGATACTCCTTACTATGAAGGAGATACGACTTGCGTGGTCTCTGCCAAAGAAGTAGTGAAGATCGAAGCGAATTGCCGTTTATCGAACAAGAAAGTTCAGTTCGATCTTTCCGACCAGTTTTTCGACAATTTCAGAAATGATTATATGATCGTGGTGGACAACGGGACGGGGGTTTTGACGATCTCGGCGGACGAGTTGCGTTCCGCCTATCTCCGAAATACCGGAACGTTGCGCTTTACGATTTATACGACAACCTATAAAGGGGAATCCTATACCTATTCATGCGACTTGTCGAAAGACGAACAGATTAAGGAACATAATAATCTGTATATCAAACTGGACGCTATTGATGCCAAGCCGGATGTTCCGGGCGAACCGGGAGGTCCTGACAATCCGGGACCATCGGAACCGGGCGAACCGTCGGAACCGGGCGAACCTGAAGAGCCGATAAAACCTGAATATCCTGCTGCCGCCCCGACTATCAAGGTGGATGTTTCGCTGATTGAAAAGAACTATATAATAGAAGTCCCTTCCGATTTCGTGGATGTGGATAAACCGGATGTTCCGGATACGCCGGGCGGGAATGAGCCGGGAGATGGGGAACCGTCTACTGCTGATCCCGAGATAACCGGTACGATTGAAGGAAAGGCTTTTGATGTGAGTATGCCTCAAACGATTACTTCTAAAACAAAGAGTGTTGTGGTTTATTTGTATCTGCCAACCGGACTGGATGCTCTGACGGTGGATGTTTCGATTGGAAAAGATATAAAATTACCGTTGGATTTGTTGGATTCTTCTTCTTTGGCAGAGGTTAATGGTATTCTTTCCGGAATGGGTAAGGAATTGATAGTGCCCGGTAGGGGAGAAAAGGGAAAACTGAAGTTTGATATTTCTCCTTTCTTGGAAATGTTGGACAGTAACAACTCTTTCAGAATAAAGATAAGAGATAAAAACAAGAAAGAGGATGAAGCAACCATTGTCTTGAATAAAAAATAATTATGGGAATGAAGTCATTTGCTGATGCTATAAAATATATTACGGTTTGCCTATTGGCCGGTTTGTTAGGGTCTTGTGCGGAAGATAAGAATAGTTTATGTCCGACCGGTGTCCTTTATTTGAATGTAGAGGAAGATGCAACCTTGCATACCAAGGCGCAAACGGGAGTTACTTTCGAGTCGCTTCGGGTAGATGTGTTGGATATGAACCGGGATACTGTCAATACATATAAAGATTATCTTTCGGATGTAAAAGACCAGCGGATGACGCTTCCCGTGGGCAAATATATTGTTGCCGTCTGTTCGAATCATACCGGTGAGGCGGGCTGGGAAACTCCTTTGTATCGAGGAGAAGAAGAGGTTGAAGTCAAACAAGGGGAGATCACCAGTGCGCAAGTGGTTTGTAAGATAGCCAATACGAAAGTGTCGGTGTCGTATTCCGAGGGTATGAAAAACTATTTTTCTCATTATGGCACTACTGTAAGTAACTCTTCCGGTTCTTTGACATTTACTCGTGATGAATATCGTTCCGGCTATTTTACGCCGGAAGAGCTGACAATGTCGTTGAAGTTAGTGAATCGGGATGGCAATGAGTTTGTAATTAGAAAGATATATCCGGATATTAATCCTCAATATCATTATATATTTAACATCGCTATAGCCAATCCGGGTGGAGGGGATCAGGAAGCAGGTGCTGATTTTGATGTAACGATTGATGAAGAACATGACGAAATAACGTATGATATTTTTATACGGGAAGAAGATTTGTTTGGTGTGGGAATTACCTCTTTTTCTTTGAGTGATAATTTTGCAAATGGAGTATTCTCTTTTCGGGAAGGTTCGGCGACAATGCCGCAAATAGGGCTTACTTATAAAGTCGGTACGAAAACCAAATTCTCAAAAGTGCTGGTTGAAACGACTTCACCTGTGTTTGTAGAGGCCGGTTTGGGCAAGTTTGATTTGATGGATCCGCAAAGTGCAACTTCAGCACAGGCATTAGGGCTTGGTAATCCTCCGACACCGGAGTTAGGAGAAAGTGCCGATTTCGTAGATTGTACCTGGGATTTGTCCGGATTGTTATCACATTTGAAGGCTGTAAACGACAGGCCGACGGAGCATCCTTTCAAGGTGCTTTTCGTAGATGACCGTAACCAGGAAAAAGAAACATCGTTTACGATTAAAATCATGCCGGATGTAGCGGCTGCTGTCGAGGCCCCCATTTGTTGGACGACTTTTGCTGTGCTTCGGGGGATTACTGTTGATGAGACTGCTTATTTCCAATTGACATCCTCTGATGGTTTAAATATTGATATCAAAGGTGTAAATCGTACGGATGAAGGGAATGTATCGGCATTGGTTACAGGGTTGAAACCTGATGTTACTTATTCGTATAAATTGGCTTCAGAACAGGACCCGGCGATGGCATGTGAAGCTGTGGAGTTCAAGGTTGAGGCGGCTTCGGTGGTTCCGAATTTGGGTTTTGAAGGTTGGAACACAGCCCCAGGGTATAATAGACCGGATGGAGTTAATAAGGAAGGAAGAGAATATTGGGAATCTGGCAACAAGGGTGCAAATATGGGAGGTAAAGTATTACTTCAAAAAACAGATGATTGTAAAGATGGAAGTGCCGCTGCAAAGTTGACTTCACAATGGGCAGGTGCATTTGGACTTGGAGCTTTTTCAGCAGGAAGCGTATTCTCAGGAAGTGTTATAGAAGCAGGAACAAGTGGAGCAACATTACAATATGGACAACAATATATCGGTTTTCCAACCCTTTTTAAAGGCTGGTATAAGTATTTACCTGGTAATATTGATTATATAAGTAATGAAAAGAAAGCAGGTGGTTCCGATGTCGGTATAATATATATCGCTTTAACAACGGAAACTCAGATTGTAAAATCTCCATTAAAAGGTGCTCCGGTTCGTTTTGATCCAAAAGCGTCAAGTGTCTTTGCCTATGGTGAAAAGATAATAACGGAAAATGTGGACACATATACGGAATTTTCTATACCCTTGACGTATTATCAAGGGAAGATGCCTTCTCCCAAAACCCCTATATACATTATCATCATGGCTTCTTCAAGTAAGGATGGTGATGTATTTACCGGTTCGACGAGCAGTGTCATGTATGTTGACGAATTTAGTTTGTCTTACGATTATAATCAAGAATGTTTGAAAGAAACGGAATATAAAGATATTCCTGTAAATTCAGTTAATAACGAATAAATGAAAAAGCATCTTTTTTTCTTGTTCTTATCCGTCCTCTTTTTTTCTTTGCCCGTCCAGGCAAAGAAAAACAAGTATGACCGTGGGATTGTCATGAAGACCTTTATCCCGAAAGGGCAATGGATGGTAGGGACAACGTTTTCATACTCCGAGCATGTGGATGACAATTTCGAGTTTCTTTCTGTGCTGAAAGATATAACGAGCGATGGATATACGTTCAAGGTAACGCCTTTGGTCAGCTATTTCATACGCGACAATATCAGTATCGGAGGACGTTTTGCTTATGGGCGTACCGTGACGAACCTGAATAACTTGTCTTTGGAACTGGGCGATGATTTGAGTTTTGACGTCAGCGACTATGAAAGTACCTCCAATACGTTTACGACCGCGGTCTTTTTGCGTACTTATCTGAATTTGGGTGACAGCAAACGGTTCGGGTTGTTCAACGAGGCAAGGGTTTCGTATGGCTATTCCGAAAGCAACGGAAGTTCCGGAACGGGGGTCGACCTTTCCGGCTTGTATCAGTTAAAGCATAATCTGAATATCGGTGTCGCACCTGGTATCACAGTTTTTGTCAATGATTTTGCAGCCGTGGAAGCTTCTATCAGTGTGGCCGGGCTTAATTTTAACTGGTATGATCAGACCCGCGACCAAGTGTATAAAGGCAAGCGCACTTCCAGCTCGGCGAATTTCAAGATCAACCTTTTGTCGGTCGATCTCGGCATCGTCTTTTATTTGTAACGAATGATGAGGAAAGTAAAGGATTACATATTGTTTACGATTGCTGTTCTTCTTTTGGCGGGATGCGTGAAGAACGATTTGCCTTACCCCACGATCGTGGGAGAAATCAATGAGTTTGCCTTGCAGGGGCAAACCCAGATGAAGATTGACAAGGCAACGGGTACTATCGCCGTCAAGGTAGCGGATAGTCTGGACTTGGCCAATCTCAGAATCGAGAAGCTGGTCGTGACAGACGGTATGACAGTGATCCCCGATGAGGAGGCTTGCCTCGACTTTGCACATTTTCCGGATACCGGCTTTATTCATGTGGACAGCTTGCCGCCTACGGCCGATACGAGGATGAACTTTAAGAAGCCCGTTTCCTTTATTCTTCGCCTTTATCAGGACTATCCGTGGAAAGTGACGGTGGAGCATGATATCCAACAGCGGGTAACAGTGAAAAACCAATTGGGTAGTGCGCTGATCGATAAGAATACGCACAATGTGATCATATATGTGGATTCGCTTTTGCAACCTTCTTTGCGTAATATTGAGATTGAAACGCTGAGTTTGGGCGGTTCGACGGCAACGGTTATGCCCGATCCGAAGTCGGTTGCCGATTTCACACGTCCTCGTACCTTCTTGTTTACCGCTTTCGGCGAGACGGAAGAGTGGACGGTCAGTGTGGCCTATCCGCCTGCAGGAATGTCTTTTACTTCAGTGTCGGCTTGGGCAAAGCATGCTTGTGTTATGGGAAATACACGGACGGGCATGGTTTCCGCCCGCTATCGGATGAAGCAGGAAGTGGAGACTAAGGCGGATACGAATGATCACTGGGAAAATGTGCTTTCGAGCGAGATAGATATTGATGAAGCGGGCAACTTTACGTTGGTATTCACGCATCTCCAACCAGGCAAGGTCTATGAATATGAATTGACAGTCGATGGCGTCACGGAAGATGTGAAAACATTCGAGACGGAGCTTATCCAGTTGATCCCGAACCTTTCTTTGGACGATTGGTATAAAGACGGAAAAAGTTGGTATGCCAATCTGGATCTGGGACCGGACAATTATTTTTGGGATTCCGGAAACAAAGGTTCCAATGCGGTAGGGGAAGCCAATCCGACTTCGCCGGAGACGAGTGATGTGGTCCGGGGCAAGGCGGCACGTCTGGAGAGTAAGACGGTAGCGGGTGTCTTTGCGGCCGGTAGCCTTTATACGGGAACATTCGGCAAGGTGGAGGGACTGAGCGGTGCTTCTTTGAATTTCGGTCGTCCTTATACGGGGCGTCCGTCGGCATTGAAAGGATATTATAAGTATAATTCCGGTGTGATCGACAAGACGAAAGCGCCTTATCTGGATTTGGCGGGGCGGCGCGATTCCTGCCATATTTATATGGCATTGTTTTCTGGATGGACGGCTCCTTTCCTGGTCAATACCAATACGGGAACGTTTGTCGACCTGACCTGGAACAATGAAAACCTTGTCGCTTTCGGGCAACTCATACAGGGCGAAACGGTAAAGGATTATACCCAGTTCCGTATCAACTTGGAATATCGCGACCAGACAACTAAACCGACATACATTCTCATCGTAGCCTCCGCCAGCAAATATGGCGATTTCTTTACGGGAAGCACGAGCAGTGTGTTACTGTTGGATGAGTTGGAGTTGGTGTTTGAATAATTGGCAATGGATAATTGCCAATTGGGTGAGTTCTTTGAAATGATTGGATTTGGAAGTTAGATGGAAATTTCTTTTCTTTGTTATAAATATTGAATAAATATTTTGGTTGAAATGTAGTTTATGCAGTCGAAAGAACGATATATAGAGTTATTGCGTAATTATTTTCTTGATAAAGCAAAGAATTACGGTGTTGTTAGAATGGCGTTATTCGGTTCTGTCGCTCGTAATGAGCAAACGGATTTCAGTGATATAGATGTAGCTTATGAAGGGAATGCTGATATTTTACTGCGTAGCCGTATGAAACAAGAATTAGAAGCGTTGTTTGAGTGCAAAGTTGATATCGTTCGTCTTCGTAAACAATTAACGGATACTGCTTTTGGACAGAATATCTCAAAAGATTTGTTGTATGTTTGATAGAATACGGATAGAAGCGTTGTTAGACCGGATTGAAGAAGCAATTTTGTTAATTCAAAGCAAACGGGATCTGATTGCAAAACCGGATGATTTCTTATTGAACTCAGATGGGATGTTTCTATTGAGTGGTATTTGTATGCAATTGATATTTATAGGAGAGAGTCTAAAAACGATAGATAATAAAACTGCTCATAATTATTTGGTTCATTATCCCAATATACCGTGGAATGCGATAATGGGATTACGTGATATTATCGCCCATGAATATCACCGTATTGATGAAGAAGAAATTTTTAATGTGATGAATGTAGAGCTGGGTCCTTTATTAGATACGATCCGGACAATGAAAAAGGAGTTACCTGCTTATTCTTAAATCCAAGATTTTAAATAATAAAAAATCTGCTTATTAAGTAGTTTTTGCACTGCCTGCCGACAGGGTAAAGCCTGTTTGATAGGCAGAATAGGCTTTCTTCACGGGAAGCACGAGCAGCGTGTTGCTGTTGGATGAGTTGGAGTTGGTGTTTGAGTAATTGGCAATCGTATAATTGCCAATTGGGTGAGTTCTTTGAAATGATTGGATTTGGAATATAGGCAGATTCTGAAATAAAAAAGGCTTAGGATGTTTCCTTAATAGGAACTTTTGTTATCTTTGTTGCATAAACTTGCGACTATGGAAACAAAAGCGAAATTCAAAGTAATCTATATGGATGAGGCTGTCAGATTTTTGGAATCTTTGGACGAAAAAGTTAGAACTAAGATTGCTTATAATATAGAGAAAGCAATGTTGGTGGTTGATAAGGCTTTGTTCAAAAAGATGGATAGTTTTGATATTTGGGAATTTAGAACCTTGTATAATGGAATGTCATATCGTCTATTCGCATTTTGGGATACAGATAAAGAGACATTGGTTGTTGCGACGCATGGTTTAATCAAGAAGACTCAAAGGACGCCGTCTAAAGAAATTTTGAAAGCAGAAGAATTGAGAAAACTATATTTTAGCTTAAAAAAGAAATGATATGGAACAGATGAAACTTTATACGCATGAGGAAATGCTGGATCGAGTAATCGGTGTTCGTGGTACTTCGGAACGGGAAAAATATGAAGATGATGTTAACAATTTCCTAATAGGTGAAGCTATCAAGCGAACCCGTGAATCCAAGAATCTCACTCAAGAGCAATTGGGTCAATTGATGGGTGTCAAGAGAGCGCAAATATCCAAAATAGAAAGTGGAAAAAGCGTCAATTTCTCAACGATTGTCCGGGCTTTCAGGGCGATGGGTGTAAAATCGGCAAACCTTGACTTAGGTTCATTGGGTAAGGTGGCTCTTTGGTAAAGATAATTAGCTCTTTTGAGTCACCATCATAGATGACCCTGTGTGTAGAGTTGAAGCCTTTATTGGGGAGACTATCCGGACAATGAAAAAGGAATTACCTGCTTATTCCTAAATCCAAGATTTTAAATAATAAAAAATCTGCTTATCGAGTAAGCTCAAATCTACTTGATAAGTAGAGGGTATGTCTGCTTACTAAGCAGGCGTGTGTTTACTTATTAAGTAGACGAGACTCTACTTAGTAAGTAGTTTTCGGACTGCTTGCCGACAGGGTAAAGGACTGTCTGACAGGTAGGATGGAAATAGGTTGAATTCAGATTAAAAATTAAATATACCCGAAAACGTGGAAGATGGGGAAACGGGGTTCGGGAAGAAAGGACAAACGATATGACCATGAATAGAGTAATCAATTGGTGGATAAAAGGTGTACTGTTGGCTGGGATGATGATGTTGGCTGGGATGGCTGAGGCTGTAGATGTAAGTTCAGCTGAAGGGTTGGCAAGTGCAAATGGTTTTAAAGGTAAAGCTAATTGGAGTGGAAATAAGGTGACGTTGACTGGAAATGTGGAGTTGTCGGAGACGATTACGATAAAATCAGAAGGTGAGATAGTGTTGGATTTGAATGGAAAAACAATACAAAATTCTGATAAAAAAAAGGGGATAACTCTTTTCCAAATTTCAAAAGGAGTTTTTAGTGTTCAAGATTCGGGAATAAATGGTAAAATATTAGTCTCTTATACAAGTTCTTTATTTGATACAAAACATGTACAAATGATAGGAGTTTCGTTAATAGGTGGAACATTTAATTTGTATAATGGTGCAATAGAATCCGTGTGTGAACGCTGGGAGGCTATAGGTGTGAACGTTTCAGGAGGAACTTTTAATATGTTTGGGGGCAAAATAAATGCTACAGCAAAAGTAAAAACGACTAATGAATATTGGGGATATGGTTTAAATATTGAAAATGGAAATGTTCAATTAAAAAAAGGAACGATTACAGGCACGAATGAAAGTGGAATATATAAAGATAGAGCAAAAGCTGTAAAATCATCTAAGTCGTTAATGAATATATTATTTGAAGGTTATGGTATATATAAAGATGAGTCTCTATTATCTATGGATGCAACCGAAACTGCCAATGGCACTGTCGAAATCAAACCAATCGAATATAAGATAACATACGACAAGGTTGGCGGTACTGAAATAGCTGGAAAAAACTATCCTACTCAATATAACGTTGAAACTCCCGATTTTACTATCGGTGGTCTTACCAAAGTGCATTATACATTTGAACATTGGCATTATGATGATGCAAAGGTCGTAGAGAATTCGGTGATTAAACAAGGAACCATTGGTAATCAGATTTTTACAGCTCATTTTACTCCCATTGAATACCCAATTGTATATGAGCGAAACGGCGGTTTTGAGAAACCTGAGAATGAGAATCCTAAGACATATAACGTTGAAACTAAAACTGGAGAATTGGGAGAGGCTGGGCGTCATTATTATACTTTTGACGGATGGTATAAAGACCAGGGTTTAACTCAAAAATTCCTTGGGTTTGATGGACGATTCTATGAAAGTCCTTTCTATCTCTATGCTAAGTGGATTCCTATTGAATATCCGGTAACTTTTTATAATGGAACAGGTGAAGATGCTGTGCAATATACCAAATTTGGTGAGTTCCACCGTTCAGAAGAAGTGGGAATAGATAAATTGCCTGTGCCTATCGAAGACGATCGTATCTTTAAAGGATGGGTAGAAAATGGAAATTCGTCTATTGTAAACAAAATAGAGAGAGGACATGAACCTGTTAAGCTATATGCTACTTGGAATTTGGTTAATTTCGTTGTTCGATATGAACTTAATGGAGGAACCTTTGGTACGGGAGTTCAATCTGTGGATCGATATACAGCAGAAACCACAAAGGATGTACGTTGGAAAACAGGAGTAGATGTGATGAAGCCCGGATTTGTGTTTAAGGGTTGGCATTTGGGTTCTGTTAATGGATCGTCAATTAGTCAGTTCCCTTTAGATAGGCATTTGAAACCGGCAACTACTTCTTCTGATGGTTTGGAGGTGACATTTACGTTTTATGCGGAATGGGAGGAAAAAGTATATGATATTTTGTTTATGCCTAATGGAGGAGATCCTATTGATTGTGATGGTTATAAATTGGCAGACGGAGTTTCGAAAGTCAATATGCCTGTTGCAAAGAGAAAGGGATATAAATTCTTAGGATGGTATTATAAGGATGATTCGGAAGGAAAAAATAAAGTGGAATCTATTCCTGCAGGAGGAACAGAAAAGATCACTCTTGTTGCGCATTGGGAAGTGATTCCTTATAAGATTACATACGAAAAAGAAGGTGGTACATTAGACAAACCAATCGAATCATACACAGTGGAAGATGTCGTTGTGTTGCCGACTCCCAAGAAAGAACACTATACATTTGCCGGATGGTACACTCAGAAAGAAGGAGGTGAAAAGCTGATTGCCAATAAGATTAGTTTGGCAACAGGGGATACGACAGTTTATGCCAGGTGGACACCGAATGTTTATCAGGTAACTTTTGAAACAAATGGTGGAACGGTTATTTCCGGTAGTTTTCCATATACATACGGTGAAACGATTAAAATCAGTAAACGTACTTATAGGGCGAACTATGATTTTTTCGGTTGGTATATGGAAGAGGCTTTGAAAACGCCTTTTGATGATAAGAACAATAAATATGGCGGCGACCTCACCCTATACGCCAAATGGGGACCGAAGCGCTACAAGATCCATTACGATATGTTTCACGGGGAGGAATTGCCCGATGATACCTATACGACAGAAGAATCGAAACAGTTGCCGACGAATGCTATCCGCCCCGGGTTTACATTTGCCGGTTGGTATGCCGACGATATGTTGACGGTGGGACCTGTAACGAAGATTGAAAAAGGCGAGTCGGGCGACAAGACATTCTATGCCACCTGGAAACCGGGCTATATGGTTCGCTTTACCCAACCGGAAAACGGAAAGATCGAGGTGAAGCGGAGAGGAGACCTGTTGGTTTCGGGCGATAAGGTCGGGGAAGGCGTGGAGATCACGATCACGGCAACGCCTACCGATGCGAAGTATGGCCTGAAAGCCTTGTCGATCGGTGGAAAGACATACACCACCAGTCCGCAGACCATCAAAATGCCGGGAAATGACTTGTATATATCTGCAATCTTTGAAGATGTGCGTATGGTCGCCTCTGCACCGGAAATTATCACAGACCCGGAAAATACCGATAATATGCTAATGGGAACAGTCGTGAAAGTTACGTTGAAAAAGACGGATGAAAGCACGACACTTTATTATTCGATCAGCGACGGGCCGAGAAAACTTTATAACGGGCCTTTCACGATGAACAGTGAGACAGCAACCCTTCTTAATTTAAAAGCATTTGCAGTCAAGGAAGGATATAAAGAGGGAGTGACCGTGCGGGATATGGGGTTCGGAGTGAAGAAAATCTCGGTTGTCTTTGATCTGCCTGCCGGTATTACTGCCATTAATCCGTTGGGAGGAGAAGTGGTTTCGGCAATTGCATCCGGCGGTACATTCGAGTTTTCCCTGCAAGTGGACAAGAACTATTTCCAGTCATTGGATTCAATGACTGTATTGGCAAACGATTCCATATTGACGGCAAATGCCGACGGAATCTATCGAGTGGAAGGGGCTTCCAACGATGTGAAAATAACGGTGGAAGGGTTGGAAAATGTAGCCTATGAAGTCACTTTGGAGCAAAGTGATAACGGGTACATCTATTTTACGGAAGATGGTAGTGATGGTACTCTTACGTTGCCTTGTGCTAAACGGATTTCGGTTACAGCCGTACCCGATCTTAATTATAAATTCGGAGGATGGAACGATGGAAGCCAAGCCAATCCGTATAGTTTGACAGTGACATGCGATACGACGTTGAAAGCGACTTTCGTGCCGGATGCTAAATATTTCACGATTACGCTGCCTGTATTGGAAGGGGTGACGGTCAAACCGTTGTCCGGCTATTCGACTGAAGTCCGGCATGGAGATAAATTCCATTTCTATTTGCGTTTTGCCGATGGGTATAGTGCAGGAAACTTGATCGTCAAGGCAAACGGTGTCGTGTTGGATGCGAATGAAGAAGGGGTATATAGCCTTTATCGGATTGCCGGAAACTATTCTATTTCGGTGGAAGGGGTTGTGAAGGACGGAGTAAAATTGAAATTGGCAGAGCATGTTTCGGCCATGGATATTGCGACTGCGACGGATGCCATGAAAGCGAAGCTTTATCCCGAGTCGCTGATTTCCTTGTTGGCAACCGCTCCGGATGGGGAATATTTTTACAAATGGAATGACGGAAACAGCGATAATCCGCGTATCGTGACGGTTCGTGAAGCTTCCGGATTATTGCCTTTGCTCCAACCGGGATCCGGAGAGGGAGAATATGCCAAAATCCACCTCCCGAATGTTGTCGGGGCCGGTGTCGGCGTGCAGGTAGATGTACATACGATCGAGGTAGGCGGCAAGATGCCGTTCAAAGTGGTGCTTCTGCCCGGATACAGCCAAAGCGAAGTGAAGGTCACTGCTAACGGCAAGTTGTTGGAGGAAGGATTGTCCATGCGTGCAGCCAGCAAGAGTCGTACATTGGTTTATTCTCTTGCCGATGTGGATAAAGAGGTGAAAATCGAGATCAGCGGCTTGAAGCTCGATACTTACAATGTCGATGTGGAGCAGTCGGAAGGAGGGCGGGCATCTGTCAGCCCGTCAGGACGGATCGAATGTGGCAGTCAGGTGATATTTACTGCCATCCCGGATGCCGGAAATATTTTTGTCAAGTGGAGCGACGGAAATACGTTGAACCCCTATCCTTTCCCGGTGGACGGTGACACAAACTTGAAAGCGGTATTTATGCGCAGCGACATGGCGGTGGCGAATGAGGGGATTGCTCCGTCGGTTACACGTATATATGCCCGTTCAGGTAAACTGTATGTGGAAACGAAGGCGTCCGGCCTATATATATGGAATATGGATGGAATGTTGATAAAGAGGACTTTCGTTTCGGATGGTTGCTCTGTACATCCGCTGCCTGCCGGCATGTATATCGTCAAAGTGGGAGAGGGAGAACCTGTAAAAATCAGAATCCGGTAGTTCCTCAAAATGGGGTCGTTTAAATGTAAACGACTTTTTTCGCCGAAAAAGAGGCAAAAACAGGGCATAAAAGTACCTCCAACACGGCGGATAAACATCCCCGCACCCCCGTAAGGGCTTTGCACAGACCCGGGTCTGCACCTCTCCCGCACCCGGGTCTGTGTGGTAGGTACACCCGGGTCTCAAGCGGCTTTAAAAGCTGTTTTTGACAAAAGAAAAGCCTGTCTTGATG
>ERZ777011.1317-NODE-1317-length-27125-cov-31.688992_pt1 | contig 27125 bp, 26 predicted proteins | sample MGYA00374964_ERZ777011 | MGnify/ENA primary metagenome ERZ777011 (study PRJEB29310, sample SAMD00008975) | mouse gut metagenome | study: EMG produced TPA metagenomics assembly of the Metagenome analysis of fecal microbiota from mouse which was promoted... | reverse complement strand
TGGCTGGTCCTTTTTTAGTGGCCGGCGTCAGACACACTCAAAGAAACAGTATCAATTCCACGAGAACGATGAGGCTTATAAGCGGTAAAAACTATAATAGCGAAAATTGCATAGAATATCGGAAATAACGCAAGTATGAGCAACCTCCAATCATCATGGCTAAAAGATAAAATCCTGAAAGCAAATAATAAGGATAAGCCCACCCATCCCATAAGGATTAAGACCATCAGACAGTAAAAGCTGACAATCTTAATTCGGTACTTTGAGCTTAGTCTATTATTCATTCTCACTTATCACAACAAGATACTGATTATTATCAGTAAAATCACGATAGTGATAAAAACAAATGTGAATAGACGGAGGGAATTACCGGATTCCTTTTTCTTGTCATTGACGACTGGAGCTGTGCTGTCATCTTGATTATCATCAGTGTATTCATCGTCATCAATATCATCGAAGGCAGCCGCACCTGATAACTCTGTCCTTTGAGCACGATCAAGAACAATCCGAGTCTGCAATCTATTGATAACATCTTCACGACTGATTGATTTTGGCTTTCTTCCGATTATTTCATACAGCTGATCCTTTGATAAATGCTTCATGGCTGCTCCAAAATCCACATTATCCTGTTCGGCCTCTTTGCATATCCCGGCAACAGTCATGGAGTAAATCTTGAAGTCAGACGCAAATTCTTCGTCCGCGTCAAGTCTTTCCTTGAACCTGATGTTTTCTTCTTCGGAAAGTTCTCCATTGAAGTATCTGTCAAATAGGTCAATTCTTTCCATTTCTGTTCCGCTTTTTGGGTTTAATATCAAATCCTGCGCGATTTAGCGCATCTGTCACTCTCTTGATTAAATCAGTCATACACTGACTCTTTTTCGCTTTTGCTGTTTGGGCATTTCGATAACCTATTTCATCCGCAATCTCATCCATGCTCATGCCTTCATAATAGAAATATCGTATTATTGAAGCGCACGGCTCCGGAGTATGTGTCAATTCATTCCCCAGTAAGGATTGAACTTCCAGATTGTCAGACAAGGATATTTCATCCTCAGGCATAGACTTCAAAAGCGACTCAACCTTATGCGCAGTAGCGTTCTTACAGTTTTCATCATCCTCACTGCCAATGTTATCTGTGACGCTGAGTTTACGCATCGCTTTATTCGCAAGATTCAGCCCGATAGTCATTATATAGCTGTCCCACGATGTATCCTGCCTTACTCGGTCAGCCAAAAGGTTGTCATATATAGCGATAAACGTGTCTTGATATAAATTTTCAGCATCGCCCAGCGTAAGTGAAGGATACTGTTGTGTTAACCTTCTTAAAAATGCCGGACGAAGACGATTATACCAATCTCTTACTATGTCTTCGTAATTATGAGCCATTGTCGTGATTATCAAGACTACAAAGTTACTAATTTATTCCGAGACGGCGGCACTCTTCATTGAGAAACCATGAAAAATTGTTAACTTTGCAGTTTGAAATTTAAATTCTCAACTCAATATTCAAAGAAAATGACAAAAGCAGAAATAGCGAGTGAAATCGCAAAGACAACCGGCATCGACAAGGCTGCGGTTGTTACCGTAATCGAACAGTTCATGACTGTTGTCAAGGACAGTCTTGCGCACGGCGAAAACGTGTATCTCCGTGGCTTCGGATCTTTCATCGTCAAGACCCGTGCCGAAAAGACCGCCCGCAACATCAGCAAGAACACGACCATCATCATTCCGGCTCACAATATTCCGGCTTTCAAACCCGCAAACACCTTCAAAGAGGAAGTCGCAAAGTAAATGGACGAGACTGAAAACTACCATTTCTTTCTTGCCATACCTCGTCACGGATTGTCAGGCAAAGAACATCAAATCATTATGAGAGTGATAAAAAACACTCTCGGCATCAAACCGCATGATTTGATGAAAAATATCTTTGTCTTTACCGTGCGTGATACAGACACTCAAAACGCACGTGGAAAAGTGTTGGATGCTATGAGGAAAGCAGGTAAAGAGGCTGGAGTTTCCAATTTCCATTACATCATGACACAAAGCACATGCTTGGTCAGTGATGACATTGTAGTTTGTGTCGGACATCAGTTCGCCACCGAAATGGGATTCTACGATAAATGACTATGGACGATTTTAAACTTGGAGAATACAATGGCAAAGTCGTTGATGATATGATGATTGACTATGACCACCATGTCAACACCGGCGAGCTGCCTGAACTATTCGATGAATCATCAGTTGATGACTTCATCGCCAACCTTAACGATTGGGATTGATATAATAGTCTCTAAAGGGAATAATCAATATCCCACAAAATAACACAACAATATGACCTTTATCTCCTCAATTTCATATAGAGACAAAAAATGGTATGATAAGCGTCAGAAAATAATTGAACGCGACAATCATACTTGTACGAGATGCGGAAGAAGACTATCCGATAATCAGTTGCAGGTTCATCATCTACATTACTTTGAAGAGCGGAAGCCTTGGGAGTATGAAGATTTTGAACTTATTACCCTATGCAAACACTGCCATGCAGAGGAACATGGTCAGGTAAAGCCCTCTTATGGTTGGAAATATGAGGGTATGGAGGATTTAGAAGACCTCGTCGGAGAATGTGACAATTGTCATCAGGCCATACGTTATGCACATCTGATTTCCCATCCGGACTGGGGATTTATGACAGTAGGCTCTCAATGCGCTGAAAATCTAACCTCAGCATTCGGACTGTCTGAACGTGAAGAAGATGCAAAAAGATTGGCTCAAAGGTATAGGCGTTATCTTAATTCTCCAAAATGGAAAAACCGCAAGAACGGTTATTTTATGGATTTTGACGACTATCATATCAAAATATGGAGTCACGGGAGCTATTGTAATCTGGAAATTGTATTCCCCTTATGGAATAGAGAAACGCTTGAACGCCGCTTTGAAAAGCAGTCTGGGAAAAGAAAGTACGCCACTCTTAATGATGCAAAGACTCAGGCTTTTAAGGTTATCACGGATGGCTCGTTGATTAAATATTGTGAGAAAAATTATCCCTATGATACTCCATACAAGCCAATCTATGATGACTACGAAAACTACGATTGATTATTGATTTTGGATTTCTTTGCTAATGTAAAATCTCAAATGATTGCAAATTCAAACAATACTATTCCCCAAACCAATCCTTTTGCGCTGAGCGGAAGGACGTTGCAGAAATATAATCTTTTGAAATACCGTGTGATTAGTGCTGTTTTGGACTATATTGCCACTATGAATGGAACGGTATTGCCAGGTATGCGTCAACCTGAGGCTTTTCTGGAAGATCGTATTTATAAGATGTTGGTCGGATGTGGTATTATATCTCGTGGTAAATATGATACTGCCAATTATAACAGAATCATGGCTGATATGTGTTATATGGGTCTAATTACAATGAATGATGGATATATCTGCATAACTCCCTATACCATTGAGGCATACAAGAATCAGACATTTCATCAAATTTCCGCCTCTTTACTGGCTGCTGAAGACTCCCGTAAATTAGGACATCGAACCCTCATTGTATCCGCGATTGCTCTTATAGTCTCGTTGGCATCTCTATATATAACTATGCTTCATCAGTGAGCAAATAGAGGACATAACTCGAATAGAGCGGTTTTCACTTTCTGTTAATCCTGATGTAAAAAGTTTTAGTAAAGGCACTCGATTTTGTCGGATGCCTTTGCTGTTGTAAGGAAATTTTATTAAATTTGCACCAAATCTAAATTTGTTGAAATGAAAGACCTAAATCGACTCAAAATAGTTCTATGCGAGAAAAAGAAGACCAGTAAGTGGCTCTCCGAGGAACTTGGCAAGAACGTGGCAACGGTATCAAAATGGTGTACCAATACAATCCAGCCGGATTTACCTACACTTAACCGGATAGCCGATTTATTGGACGTTGATATAAAGGATTTGATACAAAGCACTAAGCAATCATGAATAAGCAGCAACTCGCTTCAAAAATATGGGCATCAGCCAACAAGATGCGCTCGAAGATTGAGGCTAACGAATATAAGGACTATATTCTTGGCTTTATCTTCTATAAGTTCATCTCCGATAAACTCGTGGAGCTTCTCCGTGCCGAGGGCTGGACTGAGGCTGACATGAAGCAATATCTCGTCGAGGAAAACGAAGAGATGGTTAAGTATTGTCAGGATAAGCGAGGTTACTTCATTGCTTACAATGATTTATTCTCGACATGGATTAGTCCGCTCCGTGAAACTCCATTTACAGTTGGCGATGTGCGCGACGCACTAAACCGTTTCGCTCGTCTCATCAAGCCTACTTATGCCAGAGTTTATGCCGGAATCTTCGATACCCTGCAAAACGGACTGTCAAAACTTGGAGAAAATACCGGATCGCAGACAAAATCAATCGTCAATCTGCTCGACCTCATTAAAGATATTCCAACCGACGGTTCGCAGGACTATGATGTTCTTGGTTTTATTTACGAGTACCTTATCTCCAACTTCGCCGCCAATGCTGGTAAAAAAGCCGGAGAGTTCTATACTCCCCATGAAGTCGCTCTGATGATGTCGGAGATTGTGGCACATCATCTTCGCAATGCAGACGAGATAAAAATCTATGACCCGACTTCCGGCTCCGGCTCGTTGCTGCTCAACATCGGCCGAAGCGTTGGCAAATTTATTGAGGACAAGAACAAAATTGTCTATTACGCTCAGGAATTGAAGGAGGCCACTTACAACCTTACGCGAATGAATCTGGTAATGCGTGGCATACTTCCCGATAACATCATCGTCCGCAATGGCGACACTCTTGAAGAGGACTGGCCGTGGTTCGATGACGCAGACCCGACATCAACCTACGACCCATTATATTGCGATGCCGTTGTCAGCAACCCTCCGTATTCACAGGAGTGGTCGCCTAAAGAAGAATCAAAGACCGACCCACGATACAAAAACTACGGAGTCGCTCCGCAGGGCACGGCAGACTTCGCATTTCTGCTCCATGATCTCTATCATGTCAAACCCGGAGGCATTATGACTATTGTCCTGCCTCACGGTGTTCTTTTCAGAGGTGGCAGCGAAGAGGAAATCCGCAAGAACCTTATCGAGAGAAACAACATCGATGCAATCATCGGTCTACCCGCCAATATATTCTTTGGCACAGGCATACCCACAATTGTCATGGTGCTTAAACAGAAACGTGACCGTGACGATATTCTGATTGTGGACGCATCAAAAGGCTTTGGCAAGTTTGGCAAGAACAATCAGCTACGGGCCCGCGACATACGCAAGATTGTAGATGCCGTTACCGAGCGTAGAGAAATTCCCAAGTTTTCCCGGTTGATAACCCGAGATGAAGTCCGTGAGAATGGTTACAACCTCAATATCCCCCGTTACGTAAACTCAGCCGAGACTGATGAGCAATGGGATATTTATGCCACGATGTTCGGAGGCATTCCCAATACCGAGATAGAGGCTTTGGGTGATGTTTGGACTGCATTTCCCTCACTGCGTCAGGAGATATTTGAGCCGTCAGATGAAAAATACTCTCGACTACGTCAAATAGACATCGACGCGACAGTACAGAATAACGAAGCATTCAAGGATTTTCTGAGCCGCTACAACGCAATGCTGAAGGATATGCCAGTTCTCCAGTACAACAATATTTTTGAGGAGTATGAGACGGTAAATGCCAACCGCAAACTCCGAGAGGTAGCCAACGACCTCTTTGAGAGGATGCGCACATTTGAGCCGATAGTTGACAGCTATGCCGCATACCAGCTTCTTGAAGACCATTGGCGTGACATTTCCGGCGACCTCGAAATCCTTCAGTCAGAGGGTATCCACGCCGCCCGCATCTATGATCCCAAATATGAGGTCAAGAAAAAGGACGGTAAAGACGTTGAGGTTCAAGTTGGTTATGTCGGTCATGTTCTGCCTCTTGAAATCGTTCAGGAATATATGTTGCCCGACAAACTCGGCAAACTCGAATCCATGAAGACATACCTCGTCAAGATACAGTCTGATATTCAAGAAATACTCGGTGCTATCCAAGAGGATGAGAGTGTTGCGGCAAATACGCCTGATTGGATTAAGGAAGATCTGTCAGCTTTCGTTCCTAAAGACCTTAAAGCAGAGTGCAAAGCCATCAAGACGAAATACGGCAAGGAGAAAATCAATCCGGACTCACTTGACGGACGACTGATAGAGGCAGACAAACTGCTCGACCTTGAAAAGAAACAGAAAAAGGCTATTTCACAGTTTGAAGACGAAGTGCTACATGATACATTCAAAGTGATGGAGACACTTTCAGATGATGACATATTCGCTTTGCTTCACGCCAAGCACATTGTCCGTCTGGAAAAATCGCTTTCCGAACTCCCGATGCTTTGGGAGCGTAATTTCATCAGCACAGTTCAGGCTCTCGCAGATAAATACGGCGAGACGCTTGTTGACATCGACCGCAAAATATCCGATTCTGAGAAATCGCTTGCAGCTTTGATTGATAACCTCACAGGCTCCGATCACGATATGGCCGGACTCCGTGAGTTCCAAAAACTCCTTCGCCATGAGTAAGATTATTAGACAAAATACTCCGTTGCTTGCACCGGAGGTTATCGAGCCTTTGTACAACCGAGCATCTGCCATTATTGAGGACGCTCGTGTCAAAGCATACCGTCAGGTTAACGAAAGCCTTGTAAGACGTAACTGGGAATTGGGTCAGATAATTGCTGAAGAAGAACTGAATGGCGAAGACCGCGCCAAATATGGTGCTTCGGTTATCAAGGAACTTTCCAAACGTCTGACAGCCACATACGGTAAAGGTTTCTCAAAGAGCTACCTTTACAGCTTCGTGCAGTTCTACAAAACGCATCCGGCAATTTTCCAATCGGCGATTGGAAAATCTGAAAATCTCTTGTCGTGGACTCATTATTTCGCCCTTACACAAGAGCTTAATGATGAAGCCCGGCAATGGTATGAATCCGAAGCCGCCACTCAGAATTGGAGTGTACGCACTCTTCAACGCAATATCAGTTCGCAATACTACCACCGTCTGCTTGCTTCACAGCGCAAAGACCTTGTGGAAAAAGAGATGTTGCAGCTCACGGCTCCTTTGCAGTCGCCTGATCCGGCTGACTTTATCAAAAATCCGGTAATTGGCGAGTTCCTCGGATTTACCGCCGATTCTTCATTCCGTGAATCAGAGTTGGAGCAGTCTATAATCGACAACCTCGAAAGATTCTTGTTGGAGATGGGCAAAGGCTTTGCTTTCGTTGCCCGCCAGCAACATATCCACACCGCAAAGCGGGATTATTTCATAGACCTCGTATTTTACAACTATATACTTAAATGCTTCGTTTTGATTGACTTAAAGACTTCTAAAGTGGAGCATCAAGACGTCGGACAGATGGATATGTATATCCGGATGTATGATGAGTTAAAGAGGGCAAAAGACGATAATCCTACCATCGGCATACTTCTTTGTGATGACACAGATGAGGACATTGCTCGTTACTCCGTTTTGCACGATAACGACCACATGTTTGCATCGAAGTATATGACCTACATGCCGTCGCCCGAACAACTCCGTGCTGAGATAGAGCGGCAGAAAGAGATTTATTACCTCAAAGAACAATCAGAAAATGAAGAATAAATCGCTTACTCCACAGATACGCTTTAAGGGCTACGACGACGAATGGAAAGAAAGTACCATAGAAGAGCATTTCACTCTCTACTCTGGAACGACCCCAAGCCGTTCTATTCCCAATGCTTTCTGTGGTTCTGTAAATTGGATTTCAAGCGGAGAACTCAAACCACATTATATTGGTGAAACTAAGGAAAAGATTGCAGAGGAAGTATTTAGAAACTCATCTTTAAGACTTCTTCCTCCCGGTCTTTTAGTTATTGCCATATATGGTCTTGAAGCCGCTGGCGTAAGAGGTACGGCATCCGTCACCTCAGTTCCGACCACTATTAGTCAGGCCTGTACTGCGTTTATTCCTAATCCACGTGGTGAAGTTGATGTCGAATTTCTGTATGGTTGGTACAAACATAATGGGAATTATATTGGTACACATTTCGCACAGGGGACAAAACAGCAAAACCTGAAATCGGAAATTATCAATGAATTATCTATATGTTATCCCAAAGGGAATGAACAGAAGCAGATAGGTAAACTTATATGTAATCTGGATTCATTGATTGATGATACCGAGCAAGAAATAATTCGACTGGAAAAGATGAAACAGGCATCTTTGCAGAAGATATTTCCTCGTCCCGGAGAAACTACTCCTGATGTCCGAATAGTATCATTCAATGAACCTTGGAAAATCCGAACTATTGGTTCTTGCTTTTCCGAAGCAACTGGTCGCGGAGCACATAATAATCTTCTTTCCGTGGGTATTACTCGTGGCGTATATCCTACTGAAGATTTTGTAAAAACCGTTACGGTAAAAGACTTCTCTAATTATAAAAATGTCCGAGAGAATGATATCGTGTATAACTCAATGCGGATGTGGCAAGGAGCAAGTGGAGTATCTTATTATGAAGGCATAGTAAGTCCGGCATATACTGTTATGACTCCGCGCGAATTTATTTGGTCTCCATTCTTCGCAGTTTACTTCAAATTACCTTGGGTTATCAAGATATTTGAAGCAAATTCTCAAGGTCTCACCAAAGATACATGGAACTTGAAATATCCGGCGATCAGCCAAATAGAATTACCTGTGCCAATTGATGAAAAAGAGCAAATATATATAGCTCATTTCTTCAATACTCTTGACTCAATTCTCTCCGCAAAGCGTCAGAAACTCGAAAAACTCCAGAACCTTAAACAGTCTTGTCTTGACAAGATGTTTATAAATACCACAGCCCAATGACCCAATCGCATTTCGACAGTGAACCAAAGTTTGAAGCCGCGCTGATTGCCAAACTGCAAACACGAGGCTGGGAGAAGGATGTGCTATGCTATCCGACGGAGCGTGAGCTCATTCAGAATTGGGCTGATATTCTCTTTGAGAACAATCGCCACCGTGATCATCTCGGCGACTATCCATTGACTGAGACTGAGATGCAGCAGATAATTGACCACATCAATAATCTGCGTTCTCCGCTTGCCATAAACAAGTTCATCAACGGCGTTGAAACCGCTATCAAACGTGATAATCCCGACGATACAGAGCATTATGGCAAAGAGGTCACTGTAAAGATTTACGACCCTCAGGAGATTGCCGCAGGTCAGAGCCGATACCAGATTGTCCAGCAACCAAAATTCCCCACGGCATCGCCGATTCTGAATAACCGTCGTGGCGACCTCATGTTGCTCATCAACGGTATGCCTGTTGTGCATATTGAATTGAAGAAATCCGGTATTCCTGTCAGTCAGGCATCCAATCAGATAGAGAAGTATGCCCACGAGGGTATCTTCTCTCAAGGGCTTTTCTCGATGGTGCAAATCTTCGTGGCAATGACACCCGAAGAAACGATTTATTTTGCCAATCCGGGGCCCGACGGTAAGTTCAACAAGGATTTTTATTTTCATTGGGCAAATTTCTACAATGTGCCAATGAATGAATGGAACAAGATTGTTGACAATCTACTTTCTATTCCAATGGCACACCAGATGATAGGTTTCTACACTGTGCCTGACACCCGCGACGGCGTGCTGAAAGTTATGCGTAGTTACCAGTATTATGCAGCCTCTCGCATATCCGATGCAGTGGCTATGAAGCATTGGGACGATACCCAGAACCTCGGTGGCTATGTATGGCACACCACTGGCTCAGGAAAGACCATGACCTCGTTTAAGTCGGCCCAGCTCATAGCGCAGAGCCGCAATGCCGACAAGGTTGTCTTCCTCATGGACCGCATTGAACTCGGCACACAGAGTGTTGACGAATACCGAGGCTTCGCCAACGATAATGAATCAGTGCAGGATACCGCTAACACCGAAATACTTGTCAACAAACTTGAAGCGACCTCAGAGGCTATGACTCTCATTGTAACCTCCATTCAAAAAATGGCTATGGTCTATGACCACAAGCGCGGTGAAGAAGGAGGTTATGACCCGAAACGTCTTGACAAAATACGTTCAAAGCGCATAGTCTTTATTATAGACGAGTGCCATCGCTCGACATTTGGCGATATGTTGTTGACTATTAAGCGCACGTTCCCCAAAGCATTGTTCTTCGGCTTTACAGGTACTCCTATCAAGAGCCCTAACGCCATAAAGATGACCGAAACAAGCGATATATTCGGAAATGTGCTGCACACCTACACAATCGCTGACGGTATCAGGGATAAGAATGTGCTTGGCTTCGACCCTTACAAGGTCAGCACATTCAAGGATAAAGACCTGCGCAAGATTATAGCTCTTGAAAAGTGTCATGTTTCCAGTGAATCTGAAGTCTGGGGCAATGAAGAACGTGAAGCGGTCTTTAATCGCTACATGAATGATGTGCCTATGGCATCATATCTTGATGAAGCCGGAAACTATGTGATGGGCATCGAGGAGATGATAGGCAACGGCATCTATCAGACCGAGGCACACCGTAAGGCGGTGGTCAGCGACATAAAAGATAACTTCGAGACATTGAGCCACGGCAGAAAATTTCATGCTATATTCGCCACATCATCAATCCCTGAGGCAATTGAATATTACAGACTCATCAAGGCTGAAATGCCAGAACTCAAAGTAACTGCGATATTCGACCCCTCAATCGACAATAATGATGGCGCAACGGTCAAGGAGGAAGGTCTTGTTGAAATCTTGGAAGATTACAACAATATGTTTGGAGTGAACTATACAATCCCCACATGGCAGGCTTTCAAGAAAGATGTGTCGAAGCGAATGAGCCACAAGAAACCTCACAATCGTATCACACGCGACCAGCAGCTCGACATCATGATTGTGGTTGACCAGATGCTTACAGGTTTTGACAGCAAATGGGTCAACACCCTCTATATGGATAAGATTCTGACATACGAAAATCTTATTCAAGGTTTTTCGCGCACCAACCGAATCTTCGGACCGGATAAGCCTTTCGGCATTATCCGTTACTACCGAAAGACCAATACGATGAAAAAGAACATTGACGATGCAGTGGAACTTTATGCCGAGGGCAATCCTCTGGAACTGTTTGTGCAGAAGCTCGAACACAACCTAAACGGCATGAACGCCCATTTCATCGACATTGAATATATGTTCAATCAAGCCGGTATAGCGAACTTCGCTTCATTGCCCGATGATCGTGCCGTGCGTCAGCGTTTCGCTCAGAAATGGAGAGGTCTCAACGCCCATCTTGAAGCAGCCAAACTTCAGGGCTTTGTCTGGAACCGTAAACGGTATTACTTTGAACCGGACGAGAATAACCCACGCCGTCGTAGCGTGACACTCAAATTCGATGAACATACATACGACACTCTCGCCCAGCGTTACCGTGAACTGTTCACAGAACGTGGCGGAGGTGATGGCGGCGACGATGACGTGCCATACGAGATAGACACCTATCTTGTGGAGCAAGCCACAGGCAAAATCGACGCTGATTATATGAACTCTCGCTTTGAGAAATATATCACGGCTCTTTACAATCAGGAGGAAGAGGCAATACTTGCCCCGCTGAGAGATGAGCTGCACCGTTCATTTGCTACGCTTTCAGCGGAAGACCAGAAGTATGCCGGACTATTCCTTCATGATGTTCAGAGTGGAGGCATACAGCCGGATCAGGACAAAACCTTGATGGATTATATAGTCGAATATCGGGAAGAAGCCCGAAACGACCAACTCCACCGCTTTGCCGGAAGCATGGGTATCAGCGAGGATATGCTCCGCAATCTCGTTGCCCAGCATCCCACCGATGAAGATATAAACAGGGGCGGAAGACTTGATGCCCTGATGCAGACACTTGACCGAACACAGGCTAAAGCCTTCATCGAGCATATTGAAGACCACCCCGTTCCGACTCCTATGGTTGGTATTAGAGCGACGAAATATGTCCGTGCCTTCATACTTGACGGAGGCTTTGACATTGACCAGATGCCAGAATTTAATGACTAAATCAAAAAATAATGAATAAAATAGGAAAAATCAAGTCCTGGTATATCGACCCTGACGACAACAAACTTACATACACACAGCACAACATTCTGTTCGTCAACATTATTGATGGTCAGAAGTTCTATACTGTACGTCATGACACATCAGAATCAGACGACTATGATGCTGCCGTGGAAACCGGGACATTCGACTTGAACGGAGAAACATACAATGCTCGTTTCGCTGACATTTATGGTAGAATGAATTATACCAACGTGACCCTATGACCAGTCCTCGCCCGGGTTCTGAACTAATCCATTGCGCTAACCGCACTCTGGATTTCTTTCGTCGAGACAAAAATCTTGATGAAGATGACAATCGTATTATCACGCTGATTCTCGTTGAAATCAACCGTGATGACTTATCACTCGCTGGGTTCATTTACGACCTAAATATTTCTTCAGAAGTGGACTATGCACGCCGTAATCCACATGAACTGATACAGAAAACATTTGTTCCATACCTTAAATTTCACGGATACCTCAAATGATAAAACAAATTTACGATTGGGATACAGATATTGTCTATTTGTCGGATAAACTCGAAGTCTATTTCGAGAACTTCTACCATCGCCTGATAGATAAATTAGACGAAATGTGTATTCCCCATGGAATTATCAACGGGACAAAGGATATTTGGTGCCGGGATTATATGCCAATTCAAATTCAAGATAAGTTATTTGTGGGCTACAACTATAACCCCGATTATCTTGATGATGAGCCAGCATATCCATATATTGAGCGACTGAAACATTTGAAAGGCAGAGACCTCCGCACTATCCAATCAGAAGTATGGAGGGAAAATCAACTCCCTTACAAACTCAATGATTCAAAGGTCGTTCTGGATGGCGGGAACGTGGTAATCTGTGACAAATATGTCATCCTTACCGATAAGATTTTCGATGAAAACGGATGTAAATCAGATTCTGACAAGGCAGTTTTAAGGCAACGTCTATCGGAGTATTTCGATAATCTTATTCCAATTATAATCCCGTGGAAACCTAATGGCGATGATGTTTTCGGACATTCTGACGGAATGGTCAAATTTCAAAGACGCAACTGGGACTACAAGCCTTACGCCTTAATCTCTCCATTGACTAAGAAAGATACCATTACGCAATTTGAGGCTCTCGGTAAAGATTTTTATCTCGATCTGATTGCTGTTCCTGATAATCTCCGAGCCCCCGGATTTTACAAATACGCATGGGCTTACATCAACTATCTGCAAGTCGGCAATAAGATACTTATCCCGGCCTTCAATCTCCCCAGTGATGACTATGTGAAAGACTTAATCAAAAAATACAATCCCGGTTGTCTTGTTGACAATATTGAAATGCGAGAAATAGCAGAATGTGGAGGTGCTCTACACTGTATCACTTGGAACATCAAACAATAATAAACAGAACAGCAATGGCTAAAGATAATCATATCGGCATCGTATATGTCCTTTCAAACCGAGCAATGCCCGGTCTCGTGAAAATAGGCATGACAACCCGCCCCGAACTCGATGCAAGACTCAAGGAACTCTATACAACCGGCGTACCAGTGCCGTTTGACGTAGAATATGCCTGTGAGGTAAAGGCTTGTAATTGTGCCAAATTGGAGAAAGCACTTCATACGGCATTTGAGCCAAACCGATTGAATGTCAATCGAGAGTTTTTCCAAATCAAGAAAGAACAGGCTATTGCCATTCTTGAAATCTTCAATGAGAAAGAAATTACCACTGAGGTCAGTGATGAAATGAACAATGATCTCAATGCTGACGATATAGCTTCCAAAAGCAAGGCTACAAAACACCGTCCACCGCTTAATTTCAGCCAGATGGGTATTCCCGTCGGTAGCATTCTTACTTACAATGCCGACCCATCCGTATCTGCAACGGTGATTGGTGATAAAAAGGTGGAGTATCTCGGAGAAGAAACGTCTCTTACTGCCGTTACGACCAAACTTCTAAACTCGAAATATGGCGTACAGCCGACTCCCCGCTGGAGCTACAACGGGGTCAACCTGCAAGAAATCTATGACGCAACTTATCCAATAGAAGAATAATTTGCCTTAAAGAAAATATCACCGCATGGAAATTATCATAATCGGAATCATTCTTGTACTCCTTGCCACGTTCCTGATATACCGTAAACGGTTAATCAGTAAGGGACAGGGATTGTCTATAATGGTTGAAAAAGCTATGTCTGAATTTCAGGCAATTTCCAATCATGGAAGACAAGCCTCTGACGATGAGATACAGACTTATAAAACGAAGTATGCCGACTTGTCTGAAAAAATTCGGAAACTCCGGTTTACTAAATTGATGACCCAAGATCTCTTCGATTCTTTCAGCATCGGCGAGTATATGGTATTCTATGTAACGATAGACAAATACTATCAAGAGAACAATCGCATAAATAATGAGATTCAGAAATTAAATAGTTGGTGTGATAATGCGCTTGTGGAGGCAGATAGACTTCTTGAAGATAACCATTATTTTGCTTTCTCCGAATCAAAATCATTCCTGCAACAGTACACTTTTGAAATAATAAATTTCAAGAAACTATTTCCCGAAAACTCAAAATACTTTTCTAACCCGAGGGCTTCTGAACTGTATAATTTCATAATGAATATGGAAGAACAACGGAAGCAACACAACCAAAAGTTTCAGGAATCACAGTTGGTTAAGTATGAGGACTATTTCGATAATGTTCTCCCATATTCATTGGACAAGCAACAACGAAACGCGATTGTCTGTTTGGAAGATAATACATTAGTTATCAGCAGTGCCGGGAGTGGTAAAACATCTACAATTATCGGCAAAGCACGTTATTTGCTCGATTTGAGAAAGATAGATCCTGCTAAATTACTTATAGTAACATATACCCGAAAGGCCGCTGCTGAACTTTACGAGCGCTTGGGCATAGATAATGTAGAGTGCTGTACGTTTCATAGTCTGGCAGTCAAAATTTTGGCACAGACAGAAAACAAGAAACCATCCATCTGCTCTCAATCGTTACTGTTGAATATATTTAGTACGCTGATGAGAAAAGATAAACAATTCCTTGCGAGCGTACTTCACTATCTCCTTCATCTACAATCGTTGATGAAATTGGAGCATGAATACACCAAAGCACCGGATTACTTTGCCGATAGAAAAAAGTATGGTATTCAGGCTACTTATACGGATATGAACGACCGTATCATATTCACTCGAAGCGAAGAAGAGAAAAGATTATGCACTTACCTCACTGAGTTGGGTGTAAACTTCGTATATGAACATCCTTACGAATATAACACCTTCACTAAGGACTATCGTCAATATCTTCCCGATTTCACTATATATGTAACGGAGCAGATAGTCAATCCGGAAACCGGAGTAATATCTACACGAACAAGGCGCGTATATCTTGAACATTTCGCCATAGATAAAGACGGGAATGTTCCAAAATGGTTTGGGGATAAAGACCCCAAAGGAGGTTGGTACGCTCAAAATAGAAAGTATAACGAGGGAATAGTGTGGAAACGCACTACCCATAAAAATAATCATACAACGCTTATAGAGACACGGAGTGCAGATTTCCATTCGGGCAGAATAATGGAGGTTCTGAAAGAACAGCTTACCAAAGCCCGGGTGCCATACCGTGACGTTCCACCGGAAGAACTATATGCACGTCTGGTAAAACGCTCTCCTAAAGTGGAACGATCTGTCTTCGTTCTACTGGAACAGTTTATTGCCTTGGTTAAGTCAAACTGTCCTACTTTTTCACCGTTTAAGAAACTAATCGAAACTGCGACCGAAAAGAAGGACTCCCGCACATTGGCAATCATCAATGATATTGTATTGCCCTTATATACAGCATATACTGAAGAGTTACAAAAGCTCGGACAAATTGATTTTACAGATGCTATCAATTTAGCATCGGATTATTGTGCTATGGGCAAATGGACAGATTATGACTATATACTGGTCGATGAGTTTCAAGACATTTCAGTAGATAGGTATAACTTCCTGCAATGTCTGAGGAAAAGGTCTCCAATGACTAAAATGTTCTGCGTAGGCGATGACTGGCAATCAATATACCGTTTTGCAGGAAGCAATATGAGGTTATTCTATAAGTTTGAGGAATACTTTGGATTCACTGAGCATCGTAAAATTGAAAGCACATATAGGTTCTGCAACCCATTACTTGACCTTTCATCAGAATTTATCCAACGTAATCCTGAGCAGGTCAGAAAGACTGTAGTCCCATTCGTGACTCCCATGCCGGAAACACGAAAGGACAAGAGCCAGCCAATAAAATATATAACCATTGATGGTGTGGTTCATCCTTGTAATGAAGACGAAATAGCAACTTTACAGGAATGGATAAAACGAAACCATACCTACATAGACTTTGTGGATTGTGGTGCTTCTCTCAGGGAGGATGATGATCGTATGTATCAATCAGTCCAAAGGTTGATTAAAAATATACCGGCTGACGAGTCTATTTTAATACTCGGTCGCTATAATTACGATGCTTTCTCTGTTGGATATGTATTTAATCAAGCCAGCCCAAATTCCAATCCAGACAACATCTACGTTACCATAGATGGACGAAAGATACGATTCATGTCCGTGCATTCCGCAAAGGGACTGGAGGCAGATAATGTCATTCTCGTAAATTGTGAAGAAGGACAAAACGGATTCCCCTCACTGATTGAGGATGACCCTATTCTTGGTTATGTACTAAGTGAAGAGGATCAGTTTGAATATGCAGAGGAACGTCGCCTATTCTACGTTGCTATAACTCGCGCCAAAAGACATACTTATGTCGTTTACCATGGAGACAAACCTTCTCCATTTATACGGGAGTTGACCAATATCGTATCCACACAAGAACATATTTGCCCGCTCTGTCAGCAGGGACATATTGTAATAATGAAAGAAGGTGTTTCTAAAAATGGCGTACCATTCAAAAATTATGGTTGTTCCAACTCAAATGCAGGATGTGAATATTTTGAACGAGTTTTCGGAGATAATATCCCTAATTTCGTGAAGTTCAATCAAGCACTAAAAGCACAGAAACCCCAATAAAAAAAAGGATTATAAACTCCCATACTCAATAGATATGAATTTGACAATCCACCATAATATTCCAGACTCTTTGCATAGAGACCTTACCGTTTCCTTTGCACAGAATTTCGTTGACGCAGACTTTGCCAGTCTGCGCGACATACTTTCTGAAGATGTCTATATCGTCATTTTCAACCGAGAACGTAAAGAAGGAATCGAGACAGTATTGGAATATTTCAAAGACTGGAAGGAAAGAACCGGAGACACCTTTGAATGTGAAGTAAGATGGTCGGCTCAATTTTCGCAGCCTGAATTGTATTTCACATCAGAAAAGTTCAAACAGGCTTATATTTTTGGGATTGAAAATTCAAAGATTGTAAGAATACTGCTAACTCCCCGAAGTTTTTCATCAATAGGTTTCTCCATTGATGATGTTCCGTATAATATAGGCTTCATTGAGGCAAATGCGCCCCAAAAGATAGAACCGTTAGTCAATCACTATTTCTGTCCCATCTGTGGGAAAAACAGTGAGCAACTTGACTGGAGAACTGGGTTTATCTTTAAGAATAACCATGAGTGGGGTAAGAAAACCGGACTGAGTGTTAATGCCTCTATATGCCCTGATTGTAATATTGTGTGTGAAGTCAGTGTTAATCGCACCGAGAAATTCTGTCTCACTTTGACTCGTGAGCAACAAGAAAAGGCTAACGCTAAGATGACCGAGGAACAGCGAGCTGAATATGTGGATAATTCAATGGGCAATAAACGACCACTGTTTAAGAGTATTCTTAAAACTAAGACAAACGAACTATCTAAATTCGGCCAGAGGTTCCATGCTCTGTTGAATCAGATTATCTCTGACAATACTCCTGAACTTGTTTTTTCGATGTTAGATAAGCTCTCACTAACTCGTGGGAACCTTAAACTTCATGTTGCATCTTCTGATACACACGATATTGGTGATGAGTCTTATTTCTACATCGGAGATGATGAAAATCGAGATTACAAGATATACAAACATTTGAAAGCCGAGCCGTCGATTGAAGCTGCATGGCAAATATATTTACTTCGTTACTCAAGTACTGTTATGCCGGTATTTTGGCATGGAGGCTACATTGTTCGCAACTATGTATTCGATGAAGCATCCCTCAACGACTATGTGCCATTGGAGTGTTACGACATAAGCGGATTGTCAAGAGAGAATCTTCTCCTACCTGAAGTAATACTTTCCCCTGATGGTCGAACCGCTGATGTATATTGCACTTATTGGAATGACTGGAAAGGTCTGGTACGTGACCATGTTCAACTTACTTTCTTTCACAACGGAAAAGTCAGAATGACCGAGATAGAGCCTCTTTGTCTATTTGAATACAACTGCGGTATCTGCTTTTGATTTACCATTTTCAATGATTTGGTATAATAAAGAAAAACAATATGACTTCAGAAACCAACAAAATACTCGAATCACTCCTAAGGCAGCAAGGCATTACCCAGTTTTACCCTATGGAGAAACCGGAGAAGTGTGAACTTGATGTGCAATTATATGCGTATATCAAGGAAGATGTATTTTTCATATGCGATGCGGAATTAACAAGTTACTCTCGCAAAGCCCTTAATATCCCCACTGATTGTCCTCTTGTTATTTGTCAGGAGAATGACTCATATGCTATTCGAGACATAGCGAAAGGAAAATATTTTATAATCTCATACGATAATATTATCTTAGATGATGAGCCAACTGGCTTCACCGAAATCGGAGATGATTACTTTTTCATAAGCCCAACTATTGACCTGCCCATACAAGATCACAGCATTGTTGGTTATTTACATGAATTTAAGCAAAATGTCCAATTAGATAAACCTTGGATTGAATATGACATATTTAAGTACAGTGAAAAGACAGATATTAACGAAGTGCCTGAGCTACCCAAAATATATTTGGGCGCTTGCTTATACATAAAGAATGTATTAAAGCGTAATCTCAGGTATCTTTTTAGTCAGAAAAATAAGCATGTCTTTTTCAATACAGAAAGCCACACATTTTTTCTCGTTTATAAAACCGACGGGTATGGACGTTGCAGCGCGCTAACTTACGAAGCTAATTATATCTGGATAACAGGAACATTCTTCAACTTTATCAAATTTGACTTAAAGCAACTTGATATTGAAAGTGAAACCGATTATAATAACATTGTAGTGACGTGCAATGGAAGTATTTCTGAGGTTAAAATCGTAAGTGATAGTGGATATACAGAAACAATTAGTACGGCTTACACCCCTAAGGTAGAGTATTCCAATGAATACTTCATTGTCCAGTTCTTCAATTCAACATACTATCATCGTATGACATTTTGTCTTGCGATAAACCGATATGGAAAAATCGTTCTTTCTCGTTCGTTTGATGATCAAGATATTGAGATTAACAACAATTTAATCAGCGTAAAATCAGATAGAGATGTTGATTACTCCTTAATTGATTGTCATGGAAACGATTTAGCTTATGTTAGAAGCAGAGATGAAAATAGGCGTTATTATTATGACGATGTAAAGGTAGAAATAAACATTGAGAAGCCATCTGTTTATAATGATTCAGACTTATTGCTCCGTAATGAAAAGCAGGAAGAATATGAGTCTAATGGTCAAATTTTCAGAGAAAGAAATACTGAAACCACATATCAGGGCGTAATAGAATTACACACCGGAAAGACATTGGTACCTATCAACTTCTCTGGAGTAACGACTAAGATTTGTGTTGAACCGTTCTCAGAGGAATATCACAGGTCAAAACAGGTTTCAATTGTTTGGATAGATCATTATTTTGGGAATGAGAAATCATATTACGGAATGTTTGTAGAAGACAAACTGTTAATACCAATTTTTTATGATCATATCTCGTTCATGTCGCATGACTATGACGAGAAGAAACATTCATTTGGTCACGACGAAAAAGAAACAAACTATGTTCTTGTAAAACACAATGATTCCTGTGGTCTCTACTCTTCATGGGGTAAAAAGATACTGCCAATAGAAGCACAGCACATTGAAGCCTTGGGACAGAACCAAAATACATTATATGTTAAGGCTTATGATTTTGGTGATAGGATCAAATTGATTTATAAAGATAAAATTATTTCCGGATATGACTTCTTATCAGCAGAATCCATTGAAGGAGATGATTTGTCAAACAGAGAAGAATGCGTAAAAGTATCATCCGAAGAAGGATATGCTTTTATATATAAAGGTTTACTGAGAACTTCTTTTTATGATGACATCACGCTCCGTAGTTGCAATATATTATCTGACGATAATAACGAGGAGTTTGTTTTTATTGTAGAACATGATGGGCTACAAGGCCTTCTAAACTCAAACGGAGAAGTCGTGATACCTATTGAACATGAAAATATCGAAGTTAAAAGATCATTCATCAAGGTTGACGGTATAATATATGGGGAAAAAATGACTCCAATAATAAATACTCAAGAATACGACATTGAAGATGAAGCGAAAAATAATGGAAATTATGTCTTCTGGTATGGAAATGAAACAGAAGTCATATTATTCGGATACGACTTCTGGCATACAGAAGTGTTAAAATATGATTTGAATGACCTTCCTGATGAAAGCGACGAAATCATGGGATGGAAATACAATTTCAACAATAATAAGTTTGAGTTTGTGGAAGATGAAGACTACCCATATAATGACTATCCTGATGATACTGATTATGAACGCGACACTTACTATGCTTTGGGTGGCGATGACTATGACGCATTTCGAGAAAGAGGTGGATCGATTGATGATATGATGGATGGAATGGGCTTTTGAATCTAAAATATGAGACTTGTAATTATAACTATCATCCTACTGGCAAGCCATATAATGGCTTATGCCTCTTATGATGGCAGACTTGCTGACAACCCTTATCACAAGTCCCCGACATGGTTATATGTCATTATAATTATAGCTGTTGTTTATGCCGTTGTGAAGGGATTCACAAGTAAGGATAATAAAGGTGCTAATGTAACAAGAAAAAAATCAGAAACAAAACCTAAACATGTTACAAAAGTCTATCAGGAAACGGGAAGATATTGGGATGAATGTCCCTCCTGTAAGGGTAGTGGTTGGATTGGTGGAAAAGAAGTTTTTTACCTCGTTGCTCCTCCCGAAACTGTTTGTTGTGACAAGTGCAAAGGTTATGGCCACCAGTTGACACCTGAAGCAGAACTCTTACATGCTGAATATTGTAAACAATGTGACGAAGAGCAAACTCAATTAAGAAATTTACTTATCCAAAAAGAAAAAGAACGTGCTGAAGAAAAGAAAAGACTTTCCGAAGAAAGATGGCAGAGAAAAAAACAAGCAATAGCTGATATTAAGTCTGCCGGTCGGAGCGTTCTTAAAGAGGAGGAATATTTGAAACAATTAGAGGAATTACGCGCTAAACGAAAGGAATTAGGCAAGAAGATAATGGCAATGCTGGATACAGAACCACTCTGCACATCTTGTCAAAATGAAGAACCCAAAAACGATTGTCCTATTTGCCGAGGCTCAGGACATATCCTTACCGCAGAAGCGAATAAGCAGATGGATGTATTGTTAGAATTATCTGTTACTATAAAACAATTATGGAGCGATTGCCGTGCGTTATATCCGCATGACACTGATTCTATGTTCCATTTTTCATCTATTGACAATATCATCAGCCTTTCTGCTGGAACACAGAAAAACAAACCTCCAAAATCGACATTGATGAGGGAAAGGATTGTAAAACTATTGGAAAATGAACCATATTGTTTTCATTGTATGGCAGCTGGACATCTAAGAGTAAGACTCGATTATGCAACTAAGAAAGCATACGAACAAGTTGCTTGTCCTCGTTGTAAAGGTCAGGGACGTTTTTATTATAATGACAATTAAACCACTATGGCAGAAAGTAAACTGAAGAATCTCGGGGCTTATGAGTTGATGCAAATTTTGCATGAGCTTCATAAGTTAGGTTATCAAAAACTCCGCTGGATGTCTTATATGGCTCCTACCGGACTTAGCTTGCGTTGCCATATCACAACGCAAGACCATATATGTGCCAATCGAGAAATTGTATTTGCCGGAGGCCCTGATGAGATCTTGTGTACCTCAATCGGCTCAATGACTACCGGCGAAGATATAAAGCCTCTGGTTAAGACCTTTATGAATGAGAACCCTCGTCTTCTTGAAATTGGCAAGGGTAACGATCCTGAGTATGTAGAATGGTTCAACAAACTTCTATCTTTCGCCGCCGAAGGTCAAACGCCTGTATTCTATGAAGAATATTGGTCATTGCCGTTGGGACGTATTAAAGCAGGACAATACACAACGCCGACACCTCCCACAACAATGCGTTTGATAAGCTGGAATATTGATGGCATCAAAGCTCATTTTGAAGCATTAAAGAATCTTATACGCGAATACTCTCCTGAGATTATCTGTCTGCAAAAGATCAAAGATATAAAAGACTCTCCGGAATTTGAAATTGACGGCTATAAACGAGAGTGCTTTTCCGCTCCTTATGCCGGGATAGCAACTTATGTAAAGAATTGCATACCATGTTCATTTGATAAACCCAAGAATCCTGAGTTGTCCGGTCATCTGTTAAAAACGGAAGTCTTATATCCGGCATTCACTCTCTACAATATCTACACTCCATACTCCAACCCGAATATTGATGGAGCCATTGAACATCGCAGAAAATTCGATGAGAGTCTGAAAAGGATTGTCGCCACTACACCTGACCGCCTGATAATATGTGGGGACATGAACATCGTTGCCACAGCCAGCGATTGTTGGGATGGCAAATATCAGCGGAATCAAGCTAACTTCCATGATTGGGAGCGACACAATTTCGATGAATTACTAAAATTTGGGCATCTGATTGACACATACCGAACTGTCAATCCATTCTCTAAGGAGTTTTCCTATTTCTTTAGAAATGATCATGTTGTCAGAGCCAACAATCAGGGTCACAGAATAGACTACTTCCTTGCAAGTCGCAGTTTTGAACCTCAGATAGTCAAAGCCGAGATTATAAAGAATTGCACAGTGTCCACAAACAATCCAATCCTCCTTGAAATAAAATACTGAGTTATGATTCGACCCAACGATAAAACCTATCCGGAACTCCCGACTGACATTAAGAAAACTATTGCAGCCTCCGGGCAAAAGATGTGCAAAACAGATAACAGGTATCAAGCCTATTATCGTTATCTACAATCTCTATGGAGGGTATCCAAGAATATACCTGTCAAAAAGAGCAACGGACAATCTGACAATGATGTATATGGGAACTATACTTCAGATCCGGATGCCAACTTTATGACAGACGGTATTCGCTCATTGGTTAACCATGAACTTGCCCCGGAGAATAAAGGGGACAGACTGATTGAAGAAACAAGACTCCGGTCAAATCTTCTTTCATCTCAACCTCTGTGCTTCAACCTTTTCGGGGAGCTGAAGTTAAATCTCAAAAAGGCATTGCAGTTCTTCAATACTCTGTATGACAACTATTTCAAGTCCATTGACAAAATAGAATTTGAATATAATCCTGCTCGTCGCGATCCCCGTCTTACCGGCGACCGCTCGGCATTTGACGTTTTTGTTGAATATACATCAGTCTTCAGAAAAAAAGGTTTTATCGGAATAGAGGTCAAGTATTCAGAAACACTCAATGAGGGAGCTGCCACAGTCGAGGACATTCTGAACAAGCAGTTCTGCAATGAGCCGAGGACAAGACGAGACCGCTATCGCGAGTTGAGCGAAGGACTATTTGCGGAAACAAGTTACGAAGAATTAGAGCAACTACCAGCGTTTCAAATATGGAGAGACCATCTGTTGGCAGTTTCTATGTGCAAAGCTTTCCCCGAAAAATATGATGAAGGAATATTCTTATTCCTTGCACCATTTTCCAATAAAAACTGTCGTGACGGAGTTGAGAAATACAAAAATCTACTTCTTAACCCCGAGGTGAGCCTTGACTCTCATTTTTGTTACGCATGGCTTGAAGAGTATATAGATACTCTTGATAAGGTATTCGGTGAAGACTGGACAAAAGATATGAAAATTCGTTATCTTGGTAATTTATAATCTTATCTTTCGTTATGGGTAATCCAATATTCCAGAATCTCAAAAAATTTGCCAATCTTGCGTCCCTTAAAGAACACGCATCTCATGTCTATGAGTTTGATAATGTTGTGGTAATAGAAAGGAAAGATGGCAAATGGGGAGTTATGACCAATCAGGGCGATGAAATTGTTCCCTTTGGCAAGTACGACCTTATAGAGCCTTTCTTTATGGGACTTTCAAGAGTTAAAATCGGGAATGTCTCCGTTGGAAAGAGTGATAACTATGGTAAATATCGCTGGGGAATCATCAATGTATCCGGCGAGGAAGTTATACCAGTGGAATATACCGAATTATGGCAGTTCCATTTGAAGCAAAAAACTAAAATTCAGATGGCGAAGGGTGCTTCATATGAGTGGCTCGACTTATACGACATTGCTCCTTATCCGTATAATCTTCGTACCGACATACACGGTCGAATTATGGATGCAGAGTATTATGATCAACTTCGAGAGGATTATCGGACTGATGATATAAGTGATGCTTTCGACGGAGACCCTGAAGCTTACTGGAATATTGATTAAGTATATGATGAATAAAGATTTAGATAAAGAAGACCTTGAAGAGTACCTGGAGGCTCGTGAAAGTCAACTTAATAACGTGCTTTCATCGCCTATCGGAACCGGGGATTACTCTATGCCATCGGCTGAAGAGGTTAATGAAACAATCTTCTTGGAAGATGAAATTGAATCCACAAAAGACCTGCTCGACCTCTTTGATGACGAGGACGAGGTCATGAAAAAATTTCTTGGAATCAAATAATTATGGCAGACATTAACAGGATAATTACGTTGATTGATAAGTATCTCGAAACTACGGGACTCAATCGTGTGGAAGCCAATGAAATCTCCATCTATCTGGAGAAGAATGGAGCATTAAGCCACTCAACGAAAGGACAACCTTTGCGCAAACTATTACGTGAGGGTAAAATACCTAATGCGGAACAACCCGGAGGCAAAGGAACTGCATGGTATATCAGACACTCTAATAGAAGAACTGTCGTGAATGCCAACCCCATGCAACCATCAGCCCCTAAAACTATCAAAGTTAAAGAATTGGATTCTGAGACACTTACCGAGGGACTTGAACCGGTTGCCTACTCAGATTCAGAATTCCTGATTTTAGGCACACTGCCGGGTAAGGTGTCTTTACAGACCCGACAGTATTATGCTAATCCCGGCAACTACTTCTGGAGAATCATTTCCAGCATATTTAATGAATCTATGCCTGATTCCTATGAGGGTAAACTGGATGTGCTTAAAAGACATCATATAGCCTTGTGGGACGTCCTAAAATCAGCAAACAGAGATAGTAGCCTTGATTCTGACATTAAGAATCCCAATGCAAATGATATATTAGGATTCATTTCTACTCATCCAAATCTTCGTGTCATCGGTCTTAATGGTAAAGACGCAGAGGACTATTTTAGGAAATTCATCGGGATACATAATCTCCCCGAAAACATCCGTGTTGTTTCTCTCCCAAGTTCCAGTTCAACAAACACGCATCTTAAATTGGATGCTAAGATAAGTATTTGGAATTTGATTCTAAAGTCATGAAACCAACTAACAATCGAGTTTATTGCATAGGGTGTAAACACCCTAAGATGCTCTTTGAGACTCAAACAAAGGCTGATAATTTCATCAAGTTCAATCGTGATGAAATCGCATCATCGTCGGATAAAGTTCCGGCAAGGAGTTATTATTGCTCTTTTTGCTGTGGATGGCATGTTACGAGCGTTGAAGATGAAAGTAAGGCAGAGGCTAATGAAAAACGCGATGAACATACGTGGAATCAGATTATGTCTCTTCGCAGAAAGAAGATGCCTATGACTGAAGAGGGGCAGAAACTTTCTGAAATGCTTGTAGCCACACAGAGTTTAATTCAAAGATGTCAGAGGCAATTACTTCTGACTAATCTTGGAGCCGCTTTAGACTTATTGAAAGACCTTGTTCTTGAATTTTCTATTATTGAGGATAGAGCACGACGATTGAAGATTGATTCAGCAAGAATTGACAGACAAAAAATAAAAATAAAAGCCCTTCAGACCGTTTTTGATATTATTGACGAATATGATATTGATAGCGAAACGAGACAAGAGTATTTGAATCGAGATTCTGAGTCTTCAAATGAAGTCGCAAGGAAATATTTTCAAAACAAGGAATTTGTTGAATACATCAAACATCAGATTTGCGAATTAGAACGTGATTTGAACACCATAACCCCAGATGAATGTAGGCTTAGATGTAACATAATTGCGTCTGCCATAAATTCTTACGAAGGCAAGGGACTCTCATCAGTTAAAAAGGAGTTTCAAGAAAGAATAAGCGAAATTCATCATAGCATACATAAAGAGGCTACTATTCAAAAGAAAACCACGAATCATAATGCTACATACCTGTCCGTAATTGATTTATTGGAACAAGCCCATTCATCAATATCCGAATCTGATTTTACCCGATGTAGTAACCTTATTAAAACGGCAGAATGTCTAATGCCAGATTCAACTGACGAAATCAGCAATGTCCTTTGGTCTCAGATACAAGCCCTTAAAAATCAGTTGTCCCAATAATACAAAAGCATCGCAACTCTAAGCAAGAAAACTTAAAGTGCGATGCTTGTTCTTTATGGAATGAAAAGGGCGGCAAGCTCCGTAAGCCTTCTTTTATGAAGACCGGAATGCCATTTGCCTTTGTAGCGGCAGTGGGAGGTGTAGGCTTTGAAGATGTTGCGGTCTCCGGATTTCAGTTTTTTCAGGATGCTGCTTTTGTTGACCACGCCGGGGCCGCAGTTGTAGGCGAGTGCGCCGAGAAGAACGGAGTCTTTGCCGTATTGGGAGT
>ERZ777011.1313-NODE-1313-length-27194-cov-20.521979_pt1 | contig 27194 bp, 26 predicted proteins | sample MGYA00374964_ERZ777011 | MGnify/ENA primary metagenome ERZ777011 (study PRJEB29310, sample SAMD00008975) | mouse gut metagenome | study: EMG produced TPA metagenomics assembly of the Metagenome analysis of fecal microbiota from mouse which was promoted... | reverse complement strand
TTGTAAAAGAGATAATGGCTGTAAATCAATAGATTAACAGCCATTATCAGTACCCAGACCCGGGATCGAACCGGGATGGATTGCTCCACTGGTGTTTGAGACCAGCGCGTCTACCGATTCCGCCATCTGGGCATTTGCTGTGCAAAGGTAGGCATTCTTTCCCGTTTTTGCAACCTTTGAGCCACGACATTTCGTTTTTTTCTCTATTTTACCGTATCCTACAGGCTTCAATCACTATTTTTGCCTAATTTTGCAACGTTAATGAAAAAAGAGCGCTACATAAAGTTAGCAACATGGATAATGTTAGGCATTTTCGCATGGTTCTATTGCGGGAATACGCTCTTTTTGCACACCCACGTCGCTGAGGGGCACAAAATAGTCCACTCACACCCCTATCTCCCTTCCGACTCCCACAGCCATTCGTCGCAGGCGCTGCAATCGATTGCCGCTTTCAATGCCACGGCAGCATCAATGGATACCCCCTATCAGGCCGAAATGCCAAAGCCGGTATCAACAACAACATATATACAGGTTGTTCACACGAAGCTGCATGTAATCGCGCATATCCACACTGCTGGGGGACGTGCACCCCCGGTGGCCTGACTTGATTTTAGCACATACAATTCCATATCGGCACTGTTACCAGGCTGGTATGTGGAATCAGTCAGTGAAGCCCCAGAGGTTTCAAAATCCACCAAACAACAAATCATCATGCACAAATTCATATTGATGTCGGCGCTGTTGGCAGCGTCGTCACTTGCAGGTTGCCCCGCAAAGGCAGCCCCGACCGACGCGAACATAACCGGCCATGTCGTTGACAGCGAAACCGGCGAGCACATGCCATACTACACAATCCGTCTGCTCGGCACATCCATAGGCACACTCACCGACGCATCCGGCCACTATACCCTTCGCAACCTCAACCCGGGAAACTACACTATCGAAGCCCTCTGCACCGGCTACAAAACCCTGCAGAAAGAGGTGGCCATTGAACATGGACGCACTCTCGAAATAAATTTCGATGTGACACCCGACGCCTTCATGCTCGAACAGGTGGTTGTCACCGGCAGCAAAAGCGAACAGAAACGCCGCAACAGCCCTGTGCTGGTCAGCGTGGTCAACAACAAGATTTTCGACCAGGTGAGCGCATGTTCTCTCGCCGACGGGCTGAATTTCCAGCCGGGAGTGAGGGTTGAGAACGACTGCCAGAACTGCGGTTTCACCCAGGTGCGCATCAACGGCCTCGACGGCCACTATTCGCAGATTCTGATGAATTCCCGCCCGGTTTTCTCGGCGTTAGCCGGAGTCTATGGTCTCGAACAGATTCCTGCAAACATGATTGACCGCGTGGAGGTCATGCGCGGGGGAGGGTCGGCCCTGTTCGGATCATCAGCCATCGGGGGTACGGTAAACATCATCACACGCGACCCGGTTGTGAACTATGCCGAAGTAAGCCACTCCCTCGCTTCGATAGGAATCTCCGGCTCTCTCGACAATAACACAACCCTCAACGCATCAGTGGTAAACGACAACAACCGCATAGGCCTCTTCGTCTATGGGCAGAACCGCTCACGCGACGGCTACGACCACAACGGCGACGGATTCACCGAAGTTGCACAACTCAAGACCCAGACCATGGGAGCCAGGGCTTTCCTACGCACTTCAGACAACACCAAGCTCACCGTAGAATATCATGGCACCCATGAATACCGCCGTGGAGGCGACCGTCTCGACCGCCCGGCCCACGATGCCATGATTGCAGAAGAGGTCGACCACAACATCCATGGAGGGGAAGCATCTTTCGACCTCTGGTCAAAAAGCCGTGCCGACCATCTTAACATCTTTGCCGCAGCCCAGAACACAAAAAGGAAAAGCTACTACGGCAGCGAAGAAGACCCCAACGCCTACGGGCGCACCCACGACCTCGTGGTGACATCCGGCGCACAATGGACCCATAACTTCAACCGCCTGTGGTTCATGCCGGCTGAGCTCATAGCCGGGGTGGAATACAACCACAACTACCTTCACGATGTGACCCTCGGCTACGACCACGACATCACCCAGCGTGTCAACATCTACAGCGGCTACCTGCAAAACGAATGGCGCAACGACAGATGGGGATTCCTCATCGGCGCCCGCATCGACAGCCATTCGATGATTGATAACCCGATCATCTCGCCGCGTGCCAATATCAGGTTCAACCCATCCGACAATATCAACTTCCGCTTATCATATTCAACCGGATTCCGCTCGCCACAGGCCTACGACGAAGACTTCCATGTGGCTATCGTCGGCGGTGAACGCGTGGTGACCGTGCTGGCCAAAGGGCTGCGCCAGGAAAGCAGCAACAGCGTCAGCGCATCAGTCGACCTCTACCACCGCTTCGGAAACGTGCAGACCAACCTGATGGTGGAAGGGTTCTTCACCGACCTGCGCGACGTTTTCGCCCTGCGCAAACTCGACCAGACTGATGCCGCCGGAAACACTGTGCTTGAGCGCTATAACGGTTCGGGAGCAACCGTCGGCGGCATAAATCTCGAAGGGAAAGCCGTGTTTTCTCCCCGGTGGCAGCTACAGGCAGGCCTGACCTGGCAGCAAAGCCGCTACAAGCGCCCCGAACAATGGAGCGAAAACCCCGAGGTAGCACCTGTTCGGCAGATGTTCCGAACACCAGACCTTTATGGCTACCTAACCCTAAATTACGACATAACCCGCCATTTCAACGCATCCCTGTCGGGAACCTACACCGGCAGCATGCTTGTGCAGCATATGGAGGGCTCAGGCACAGACATAGACCGGGCTGTAACCACCCCGAAATTCTTCGATGCCAACCTGAAAGTGACATATGAATTCAAGATTTTCCACAACGTCGGCCTCGATGTCAGCGCTTCGGTCATGAACATCTTCAACAGCTACCAACGCGATTTCGACAAAGGCCACCTCCGCGATTCAGGCTACATCTACGGCCCGTCGCTTCCCCGAAGCCTTCTCGCATCGTTCAAACTACATATCTGAAAGTTCCAAGACGGGTCTGACATGTCGTGTCAGACCCGTCTGATACTCATTCCCCCAGCCCGAACCGGTTTGCCCGCAGCCACGCATTAACCGCAGCCGTATCGGCCAAAGCCTCCTGCTGCATCATCGGCAGGGGGGCTACAGCCGTCACCTTCGCACCCGGGATTACAGAGGCAAGCAATTCTTGCTGAGAAGGCACCTCTTTCATCACGGCATACTCCGCAAGAGTATATCGCGAAAACACCGTGCCTTCGGTCACCCCCCGGCGGTCGAGCCACCATCCGTCAGCCAAAGGTATGGGGGCAGAATCGGCGGAAATATCAGACGGAGCCGGATATGACACCAAAACGCCGTCAGCACTGAGGTTCAACGGCAGATTGTCGGCATAATCACCCGACATCCGGAACGCCACCCCTCGCGGCAACACAGCCGTAGGCCTGCCTCCGATTATATGCACCCGGTTGTCGGGCTGGAAATGCACCACCTCTCCGGCAAACCGTTTTTCTGAATCTATCAGTGAACGGTCGGCCCCTTCGGGCTTATCCCCGATATTACGCACCGGCGACGAACCGATAGCTATCGAATCCACATTTTTGTCGGCCGCATTCTTCTGACTGCGGCATGAAAACAACAACATCATAACGGCCACAACCACCACTCCCATCAAAACATATCTCATATCACAAACAATAACGCCCGGTTCATAACACTATCTTCATTGTCTTCGACACCCCAGAAGCATCTGTTGCCGTGATTACGGCAATTCCACGGTGGCATCCTGAAAGGTCTACGGTAGCTATATTGCCATCATATGCCACCACGGCATTCAACCGCCGCCCGTCAACACCTATTACTGAGACAGCCTCAATCGCTGCATCAGAAGTGACCACAACCGTCGTCAAACCGGCCACAGATGCAATCGACAGCCCTGCGGCCTCAACATTTTCAACGCCCGATTGTGAAATGGTAAACGGAATCATCGACAACGGCCTGCTGTTGACATGGGGATTATAAACAGCTGCCATATAACCCACGCCTGCCACTCCCTGCGAAAAGTCAAGTCTTGCCTCAGTGGTGGCCGACTGCCCTTTGCCGAGAAACAGATAATCTTCGAAAGAACTTTGGCTAACATTAGTGAAGCCATCACCTTCAGTCTTGAATATTACAAGCACCAAAGGGGAGGCAAGATACCCCGACGAGCAGCTGACAGTGGCGGAAAAACGCATATCAGCGCGGTCGGCCACCGGATTCCCTGAGGTCAATGTGAATGAAGAGCAGCCAAGCGCCGGTGTTCCCGGGGAAGGTTTCACACTCATATTGCCTATCGTGCCATAAACCGAATTGTCACACGGGTCATAGATGCCGAACAGATAGCTCTCCCCTACCTTAAACTTGTCGGTATAACGCATAGTGAAAACCAGCTCCTCATCGCTGCTCTCGCCGGGCATTAAATCGAGGAACACACTCTCGCCTATACCAGTCATCTCATATCCGCCAGTCATCAACAACGGGGCGACCGCTCCGGCTATCTCGGTTTCAGAGTCATTGGTTACAGTGAAAGACATCTTTGCCGCTTCACCGGCATACAGATCGGTCAGCAGTTTCACATTAGTGACTGTGAACCGCGACACAGGCGCATTAGCCGCCGAATACGCATCCCCCTTCTTGGTCAGCAAAACATAGTCGGGCACTGATATGGAATGAAGGGCATCATACCACTGCGAACCGCTACGGGTCACCAGGCTAACCTTATATGTGCCGTCTGTAAGCGAAGCGTAGGTATACGGTATTCTCAATCCGCTCCATCCCTGCATGGGATTGAGCGACATCTCGCCGAGATTGACATATTGCACCGCACCGGCTCCCGTTGCGCCCACTTTTTCAAATTTTGCGCCGACCATAAACCGTTCAGCCTCCTGGCCGGCATTATACCATCCCCCGCTCATACGGAGAGAAGAACCCTCCACCTCCCCTGTCGGGGCTTTGTCAAGAGTCAGCCTGAACGGCTGCAATCCAACAGGCTCCCCGGTGGGCCTGCATATGCCCAGAACAACCTCCTGGCCGATGTTATATCCACCGGCAAAACCGCCTGTACCCTCTCCTTCCGGGTTGAGGGCGGTCAGCAGGTAATATCCGTCATACATTCCGCTCCAGCCCCAGTTGAAATGGAAATAGCCGTCGGTCGAATAACCATCGCACACAAAAGCATGGCCGCCGCCTAAATTGGTAGTGCCTGTATATAGCACCGGCCCCACATGCGCCAGGTTATCATAAATCATACCTTCCCACTCTTCCCGGCCATAATAGGCACGCATGCACAGACGCACCCCGCCGTCATATCCGAAATTGTCGACAAGCGCCGATGGAATCGCCACCGAACCGGCACCAGATTCCGACGGCCCGTATTTCATGCCCACCGCATAACCGCAGGCCTTCATCAGCAACGCCACTGCCGACGCTTGTGGTGAAGTATAATTCCCTTCATTATATTGTGCCTTCATGTCGTTCCAGCTGAACGTCACGCCTAAGTCCATCGCATAGCTCTTCCCCGACGAATCAGTAGCCTTCCCTGTACCCGCCCCTTTTTCAGGCCAGTTGAAATATTTCATCACCTGCGCCATGGCCGTGGCCACACACCCGGTCGGAGCTTTCCCATTCGGCATGACCGGCGACGACACAGATGGACAATCGTCATTATATGGTGCTCCCTGATCCCAACGCGTAGACAACAACGGCGCAATGGCCTTACGGGCAACAGCCCCGGCCGGTTTCCGGTTTGCCATGGTGACATACCTGACAGCATCAGCATCCGATGCCTGCTCTATCTCTGCAGCATATTGTTTAAGCCACCATTGGAGTTGTGGAGGCATTGGCGCAGAAACCTCACCACTGTCGGAATAACCAAGCAGCGGGGCAGCAACATCATCGGCACTGACAACCAGATAGCCAGCCGCTCCGGGGCGGTCGAACACATATACCGCCGCGGCTCCGGATGCAGTTGTTGCCGTGTGGACCAAACGGGGTTGCACCCTTGTCGCTCCACCCGCACGAGCCATAGCAACATGGTCAGCATCAAGGCGCTCCAAAGCCTCCTGCGGAGTCAACGTACGACCCTGCATCACCAGCGCCAGCATAATGGCACCCGTAGCAAACAAAACTTTTCTGATCATCTCAAAATCTTAAGCCTGTCAACAAGATTATAGTCTGATTATTACATCCCTATGGGCAAAGATAGCGATTATCGCCCTAAAAGCCAAACCGCAACGCTCACTAACCGGCGGGAATCCAATTATAAAATGGGAATCACAGCCATCGGGTTCATGAACAGCCGGATTATTTTCCATAAACCTTGAATACTATACAATAAAATAGCCATCCGTATGTGTTATAATTTTGGAATCCCTTACGTCCATACCAATCTTGAACATATATTGACAACTAATAAACAAATATTATGATTACCGAAAAGAAAGGGCTGTTGGCAGCCTTGACGCCATTCCTGGCATTCTGTGGCATTTCCGCCGTCAGCTCATGCACATCTAACAGCAGCGGAGATGAAATCGCTGATTTCCGCACAGACTCAATAAGCTGCACCGACAGCATCATGACCCCACATGCCAAAGCATTCTGCGCCATAAGCGTTGATTATCCCTCAGAAGGGAAGGGCGAACTGGTCGACAGCGTAAGAGAGTGGATAGCCGAGCAGCTTTCATCCATCGGATACACCTCCGGCAACACACCGCTGCCATATGCCGCAGCCGCAACCGACGTCACCAACGGCCCGCGTTTGATTAAATCTGTGTGCGACACCGTTCTGGCCGATACCAGGCAGGAATTCGCCTCTCTTGACACTCTGATTTCGATGAGCCCCGACTTCTCCATTGAGTATCAATACGACTGGGATATCCGCAAAATTTTTGAGACGCCGAAATATATCACCTATATGTCAACAACATATGCCTTCCTCGGAGGCGCACATGGCGCGTCTTCTGCCATAGGGCAGACATTCGTTGCCGCCACCGGAGAAGCTCTCGGGCTTGGCATGTTCCGCCCCGACGCCCTTCAGAAAGTAACAAGCCTCGTTAAGGAAGGGCTGACCCGGTACTTCCGCGAAAGTGGTGCCGGCATTCTGCGCGATGCCCTGCTCATCAATCCCGACACCCTTCCGCTTCCTGCAACCCCTCCATATCTGACAGGAGAAGGTGTGCATTTCATCTACCAGCAATATGAAATCGCCCCTTATTCTTCAGGAATGCCCGGATGCGTGATTCCCTACGCCGCCCTCGACTCATGCCTGACACCCGCAGTGGCAGCCCTGGTGACACCCCCTGCCACCCATTGATTCCAATACAACCTTATATATAACCAATCCCCCCGAATCCATAAAGATGGATTCGGGGGGATGTTTTCGTTGCAGATCTCAGAAATTGCCAAAACCAATGTTCAATCCCTGTTGCCGCCGAAGAAGCGCAGCAGGTAGAGGAACAGGTTGATAAAGTCGAGATACAGGCTCAGGGCGCCGAGTGTGGCAAGGCGGCCGTTAGCCATCGACGGATCGGCATAAGCCATCTGCTTGATCTGCTGGGTATCCCAGGCAGTCAGGCCGATAAACAGCAACACACCTATGCCGCTGATAATCCAGTCCATAGTTGAATTTGCCCAGAAAATATTGACAACAATCAGAATCATCAACCCGAAAAGCGCCATATAAAGGTATGTCCCGATACGTGTCAGGTCACGGGTGGTGAAATAACCGTAGACGCTCATGGCGCCGAACACCCCGGCGGTAATCAGGAACGTCTTGAAAATGGCAGCAATCTGATAAACCGCGAAAATCATCGACAGCGTAAGTCCGTTGACAATGGCAAACAGGAAGAAAAGACCCGTGGCCATGCCAGAGCTCATCTTCCTCAGACCGGCGGAAATCCACATAACCAATCCGAGTTCAACAAGAGCCAAACCCCAGTAGACCCATGAATGGGTTGCCATATAATAGAAAAATCCCGAGCCGGGGGTTGCCGTAGCGGCCACAATCCAAGCCACGGCTGCAGTCACAAGCAGCCCCAGGAACATTTTGACATACACCCCTTTCATAACCTGCGACACCTTGGCCTCAAGCGATTGCGGAGAGAACGATTCAGTCTGATAATAATTCATATTTTTCAAAAATTACGGTGAGAGTTAAAGTGTGTCTGGCGACCCGGCAAACCGGCCGGCGCCCAATGATATATTTGACATCCGTGAATTCTGAAGGTTTAGATAGCGAAGCAAAAATAAATATCCGCCCTTTCATTTCCGGATGGGAGAGTGAAGCAAGGTCACATGCGCTCCGGCACCCTGATGCCCAACAGCCCCATGCCGGTACTTACCACTTTGGCAGTTACATCGCACAAAGCCAGGCGCAACGACTTCACTGCCTTATCCTCCTCCTTGAGAATCGAATAGTCATGATAGAACTGGTTATACTGCTTCACCAGTTCATACACATAATTTGCAATAACCGCCGGAGAATAGCTGCGTCCGGCCTCTTCGACTGTCGCGGGGAAATCGGCAAGCATCTGAATCAGGGCGATCTCCTTCTCATTAGGAACAACAGCCGAATAATCAACTGGTTCAATCCCCTCGGCAGAAGCCTTGCGGAGCACCGAGCGGATGCGGGCGTAAGTGTATTGGATAAACGGCCCCGTGTTGCCGTTGAAATCAATCGATTCCTTCGGGTTGAAAAGCATATTTTTGCGCGGGTCGACTTTCAGAAGGAAATATTTCAGCGCCCCCAGGCCCACAATCTCTGAAATATCCTCGATTTCAGCCTCGCTAAGGCCATCGAGCTTGCCCAGCTCACGCGACACCTCGCGCGCACCGCCCACCATCTCTTCCATCAGATCATCGGCATCTACCACCGTACCCTCGCGGCTCTTCATCTTACCTTCGGGAAGCTCAACCATGCCATATGAGAAATGAACGAGGTCTTTGCCCCATTTGAAGCCCAGGCGGTCGAGCAGCAGCGACAGCACCTGGAAATGATAGTTCTGCTCATTACCCACCACATAGACCATCTTGTCTATGGGATAATCCTGGAAGCGCAGCTTGGCCGTGCCTATATCCTGGGTCATGTAGACCGACGTGCCGTCTGACCGCAGCAGCAGCTTCTGGTCAAGCCCAGCGTCGGAAAGGTCGGCCCATACCGACCCGTCATCCTTGCGGAACATTATCCCCTTCTCCAGCCCTTCAAGCACCTTCTCTTTCCCTTCGAGATAGGTATCAGACTCATAATAGATTTTGTCGAAGTCAACCCCCATCCGTTTGTAGGTGTCGTTGAAACCGGCATATACCCACTCGTTCATCATCGCCCAAAGGCGGCGCACCTCAGGGTCTTTCTGCTCCCAACGGCGCAGCATCTCGCGGGCCTCGGCCATCAGAGGCGACAGCTTGGCCGCTTCCTCCTCGCTTATTCCGTCGCGGGCGGCAATCTCTTTCAGCTCAGCCTTGTAATGCTTGTCGAAAAGCACATAGAAATCGCCGATGAGATGGTCGCCCTTTTTGCCGGCCTTTTCCGGAGTGATACCGTCGCCCCATTTCTGCCAGGCAAGCATCGATTTGCAGATATGGATGCCACGGTCATTGACGATATTGGTCTTCACAACCTTATTACCGCAAGCCTTCAGAATCTCTGCCAGAGAATAGCCCAGCAGATTGTTGCGCACATGCCCAAGGTGGAGCGGCTTATTGGTATTGGGCGAAGAATATTCAACCATCACCAACGGGCTGCTGTCGGAAGCATTTTTCAGGCCATAATCAGCAGCAGCCTCTATGTGCTTTAGCACAGAGTTCCAGAACGTAGGCTCGATTACGAGGTTCAGGAAGCCCTTGATTACATTGAAACGGTCAACAGCCGGCTCATTGTCAACAAGCCACTGGCCGATTTCCTGCCCAACAGCCTCAGGCGACTTCCGCGCCGCCTTGACCCACGGGAAAACCACAACCGTGAGATTCCCTTCAAATTCCTTCTTGGTGGTCTGGGGCACGATATCCTTGGCGTCAGCCTCAACCCCGTAAAGTTCCTTGACAGCCTTGGCCACACCTTGGGCCACAATCTGATCTATCGACATAGCTATCCTTTTTCTGTAAAAATTATCCTATGAAACACTCATTTCCAAACTCCCGGCCAAACCTCCGTTTCCGCTGACCGGCACCTAACTTGATACTGTCAGTCAGACAACAAGATATGCCCTTTAGAAAACATCCACTCTCCAATGAGAACACATAAGCCCCATATAACGAAGATATGAGTGCATTTGGATACCTCAGAGACATATCCTGAATTTTGCAAAGTTACAAAAAATCCCCCGTACGCCCAACCCCATACCAGCCCTACAGCTAATCGTCGATTTTGTGTGTGTTTTTCCAAACCGCACCATCGACTTTATGTAGTTTTCGCTTGTTTATAACGAATCTTTTCCTGTCGGCAAAGTCGACATGCTGAAAAGTCGGCCAGGTCAGCAAAGTCGCAATCCCGCTGAAGTTCTATGAAGACCTTTCAGCGTTAAAACTTTTTTCCTTGATGTAGGGCTGTTATGATGCATGGCCAACATATAGACATCGGCGCGTAATCCCGTTCCGGATTGCGCGCCGATGCTTTTATTGCCTCCTCTATGAGGACGCCGGAATCAGAGACGGGCTTTGATTGCGGCGGTTTCAGCCTCGTAGCCGGGCTTTTCGAGAAGGGCGAACATGTTACGCTTGTAGGCCTCCACGCCGGGTTGGTTGAAGGGGTTGACATCGAGCAGGTAGCCCGAGATGCCACACGCTTTCTCGAAGAAATATATGAGCTCTCCGAGGTATTCCTCTTTCAGTGCAGGGATGGTGATGCGCATGTTGGGCACTCCGCCGTCGACATGGGCAATGCGTGTGCCGAGTTCAGCCATTTTGTTTACAGCATCCACACGCTTCCCGGCCAGATAGTTAAGACCGTCGAGATTGGCTTCGTCGGAGGGGATGACAGTGGTGTGCTGGGCCGATTCAACCGACAGCACCGTCTCAAAGATAGTGCGCTCACCCTCTTGTATCCACTGTCCCATCGAGTGTAGGTCGGTTGAGTTGTCAACAGCGGCAGGGAAGATGCCTTTGTGGTCTTTACCTTCTGATTCGCCGTAGAGCTGTTTCCACCATTCGCCGAAGAAATGGAGTTTGGGATTGTAGTTAACGAGGATTTCAATCTTTTTACCGGCACGGTAAAGGGCATTGCGGGTAGTGGCATAGAGAAGCGACGGATTCTCGTCGTTAGCTGCCACGGTCGCTTTCTGCATACGGCGGGCGCCGTCGAGAAGGGCGCGGATGTCGAACCCGGCCACGGCTATCGGAAGGAGGCCCACCGGGGTGAGAACCGAGAAACGGCCACCGACATTGTCGGCGATCACAAACGTCTTGTAACCTTCTTCTGTGGCGAGCTGGCGCAGCGCACCCTTATGTTCGTCGGTTATTGCAACGATGCGCTTCGAAGCCTCAGCCTTGCCGAGCTGGCTCTCAAGCTGCTCTTTGAGCAGGCGGAAGGCTATTGCCGGTTCGGTGGTTGTGCCCGACTTTGAGATTACTATGATGCCGAATTTCTTGTCGCGCAGCAGATCCTGAAGCTCGTTGAGATAGTCTTCGCCGATATTCTGTCCGGCGAACAGCACTCGGCAACGGCGCGCGTCGTCACTGCGGAGCATCGAAAACGAATCGCTCAGAGCCTCAATCACGGCTTTGGCGCCGAGATAGCTGCCGCCGATGCCGATAGCCACCACATAGTCACAGCTTTCGCGCAAAACCTTGGCCGAAGCCTCTATCTCTGCCACCAGGCCATCCGGGGTTTCTTCGGGCAGGTTAACCCATCCGAGGAAATCAGAGCCGAGACCTGTGCCTTTATGTAGTTTTTCAAGCCCCTCGGCTGCTGCCGGGTTGAGAGCCTGAATCTGCTCGGCGGTTACGGTGCCGAGCACTTCTTTCACATTGACATTGATTGTTTTCATTTTTATGTTGGTTTTAGGTTGTATCCTATTCATTAATTCCGTTTGCAAAATTACGCAGTTTCGGCCATACGGTCGTAACCAACCGGTTAAATTAAACGTAACGATGTTTTAATTGTGTCAACACCGCCGTTATTTTTTCCGCCACAGATAGAGCTTGTCTGACGGCCGCACTTTCTGCGCCACAGCGATAGAGAAACTGTCACCCTTCACGGCCTTTTCAACCGGTTTCAACCCAACACGGATCTCCTCCACGGTCTGTATTATGGTGCCGGTGGTAGGCCCGGTAATCACAATCTCGTCGCCCACATGCAACTCACCAGTCTCCATATAGAACTCGGCCACCCCTATGTTAGAGAAATATCTCACACCTTTGGCGCGGTATTCCTTGACACGCGTTGCCGACGAACCGTATTTTGCCGACCATTCCCCCAGACGCTGGCCGAGATAATAGCCGTTCCAGAACCCCCGGTTGAAGATTTTCCCAAGCAGCCCGTCCCAGACGGCTATCTTTTCTTCTGAATATGTGCCATCGCACACGGCCTCTATCGCCTCGCTGTAGCACCTGACCGCCAGCGACACATACTCCGGACCGCGGGCGCGCCCCTCGATTTTAAACACCCTCACACCTGCGTCAATCATCTTGTTGAGGAAATGGATGGTCTTAAGATCCTTTGGCGACATTATGTATTTATTCTCGACGGCAAGTTTGTCGCCCGTCTCAATGTCGGTCACTTCATAACCACGTCGGCAGATTTGCGTACATGCCCCGCGGTTGGCCGAGGAATTCATCTCATGCAGGCTCAGGTAGCATTTACCCGACACCGCCATGCACAAAGCCCCGTGGCAGAACATCTCGATGCGCACCAGCCCCCCCCGCGGGCCGCGCACGTCGTCGCGCACAATAGCGTCGGAAATAGCCTTCACCTGGTCGAGATTAAGCTCACGGGCCAGCACCACCACATCGGCGAACTGCGAATAAAACTTCACCGTCTCAATGTTGGATATGCTCTGCTGGGTGGATATATGCACCTCCACGCCGGCCCGCCGCGCATACATTATCGCCGCCATGTCGCTTGCGATGATGGCGGAAATGCCGCTCGCCGCCACCGCGTCGATTATGGCATGGCATTTGGCGATATCCTCATCATAGATAATAGTATTGACCGTCAGATACGACTTCACATTGTGTTCGCAACAGATGCGGGCAATCTCCTTAAGATCATCAAGAGTGAAATTCACACTAGACCGCGCCCTCATGTTCAGCCCCTCAACCCCGAAATATATCGCATCAGCCCCGGCTTTGATTGCCGACCAAAGGCTTTCATAACTCCCCACAGGAGCCATTATCTCAAAATCTTCTCGTTTCATAACCGCAAATTTACGAAAAATCCATATATTTGTTTGTTAATAGACAGTCGGAAGTCTTAAGTCGTAAGTTATAAATCATGAGCGGAGAGCAGGATTATAAGGAGAGGGCATCCTCATCATTTCAACACCTTATCCCCCTCATTTTCCACCTGAACCTTTCTTGCGACTCGTGACTTACGACTTACGACTTTACAACCTCATATGAAAATAGCAGTTTATTGTTCAGCCCGGACAGGGCTTCCGGCAGAAGTCATTGAAGATGCCCGCACACTCGGCAACGCAATAGGGAAAGGAGGCCACACCCTCGTATATGGCGGCCTGTCGATGGGCCTGATGGACGTGGTATCGAGCGCCGTAGCCGAAGCCGGCGGCAAAGTAACGGGAGTAGTGCCGGCAACCCGCCAAGACCGCGAAAACCCCGTCAACAGCGTAAACATCCTGGTAAACTCGCTCCACGAGCGCAAACAGATCATGGAAGAGAACGCCGACCTGTTCGTTGCCCTCGACGGTGGCTACGGCACTCTCGACGAAATAATGTCGGCATTGGCAACCATGTCGTTCTTCAACGAACCCAAACCCCTGTTAGTGCTCAACCGCGACAACCTCTACACACCCCTGCAACTCATGTTCAACGAAATGGAGACTCGCGGTCTTATGCCTCCCCAAGTCGCAGGGCGAATCAGCTTCCACTCCGACATAGCATCATTGCTATCCCAACTTCACACGCTGCAGAGCGTTTATATTTAACCGGGCTGATACCCACAGAAGTCACACATCAGTTATATGAAAATCTACACACGCACCGGCGATGCCGGCAAAACCTCACTCGTAGGAGGCAAACGGGTCGACAAACACTCCACCCGCCTCGAAGCCTACGGCACAATCGACGAACTCAACTCATTCCTCGGACTGTTGGCGGCAGAGCCCGTCATCGCACGAGAAAAAGCCACATCATCAACCCTGACAACCGTGCAGAGCCGCCTGTTCGACATCGGCGCATACCTCGCTACCGATAACACCGACAACCCCGGTTTGCAGCCGTCAGGGCTGTCGGAATCCGACGTGGAGCATCTTGAGCGCCAAATCGACATAATCACCCCCCAATTGCCACAGTTGAAATCATTCATCCTCCCCGGCGGATGCCATGCCGCCGCCCACGCCCAGGTATGCCGTGCGGTATGCCGCCGTGCCGAGCGCCGCATCCTCGCCTTGGCCGCCGAAGCATCAGTGGCACCGCTGGTGGTGCGCTACATCAACCGCCTTTCAGATTATCTGTTCACCGTTGCACGCTTCGCCAACACCCTGACATCCACCCCGGAAACCCCATGGAAGCCATCATAGGAACAGGCAAACAGTTAAAAATGGCAGAACAACCGCAATATTTAACCACGCCCCACGTTATTCCCATGAATCATGCCGCCGGCAACATGCCGGCCCGACCGGACAGGCCACTCGGCCATCCCGCATAAGAATAACCGAATTAAAGCATAACACCCTATGTATTGGACACTTGAACTCGCATCAAAACTTGAGGACGCACCATGGCCAGCAACACGCGAAGAGCTTATTGACTACGCACAGCGTTCCGGTGCCCCCCTCGAAGTAATCGAAAACCTCCAGGAAATCGAAGACGAAGGCGAAACCTACGAATGCATCGAAGACATCTGGCCCGACTACCCCTCCAAAGAAGACTTCTTCTTCAACGAAGAGGAGTATTGATATGAAATCCGCTCGATTTTAAAACATAAACCACTAATACATAGGCGATTGACAAGAAGCAGAATAAACTTGTCAATCGCTTTTTGTATCCTTTCACTGCAAAACAAACTTGTCTGTTTTTCATTAAATTTACATCAATTACCTTCGTATTGAAGCGCCTTGATTCCGAATACAGCCGTAACAAAATTGGCTACAGCCGTTATAAGAACGGACAAAGCTGCATGAACATCTTTCAGCAGTTCTTGCGCGCCACACCTTCGCCGTGCTTGCAATCAACGATGGACTTACCATGACCGTTGTAAGCCGTCTGCTCGGACACAGCTCCACCGGCATCACCGAGAAGGTCTATGCAAAACTGCTGCCCCAGACCCTCACCGCCGAGGTCGAAAGGCTGCATGACTCATTCCTACCAAGCGAATTGTCATAAACTTCATATAACTTTGCATATGGAATCTACGCAAAAAAAATGAGAAATAATATATCAACCTGACGAAACCCTCAAACTTGATGTTCAAATTGAAGGAGATACCGTGTGGCTTACGCAGGCTCAGATGGTGGAATTATTCCAGACTACGAAACAAAATATAAGCCTCCATACTAACAATATATTCAAGGAAGGTGAATTGAATGCAAATTCAGTTGTCAAGGAATACTTGACAACTGCATCTGACGGCAAAAGATATCGAACTAAATACTACAATCTTGATGTCATCATATCTGTAGGGTATAGAGTCAAGTCATTAAGAGGCACCCAGTTCCGCCAATGGGCCAATAAGGTATTGAAAGAGTATCTGCTTCGTGGCTATTCGGTCAACCAGAGATTGATTGAAATGAGCGATAGGTTGGATAGGCGGCTTTTGGAACAGGATGGAAAAATCGCTGCTATTCGCAGGGATGTTGATTTCTTTGTCAGAACATCATTGCCTCCTAAAGAAGGCATCTTCTTCGACGGTCAGATTTTTGACGCATACGCTTTTGTTGCTGATTTGATTCGCAAGGCTAAAAAACGCATAGTGGTTATCGACAGCTATATTGACGATTCCGTGCTTGTTCAATTATCAAAACGGAATCCGGGTGTGACTGTTGATATTTACGACGGTAAGATTTCACTGCAGCTTTGTCAGGATGTCGAGCGTCACAACCGACAATATCCGGGAGTGACATTACACGCTTATAACAAGGCTCACGACCGCTTTCTGATAATTGATGAGGATGTCTATCATATCGGCCATTCGCTTAAAGACCTCGGCAAGAAACTGTTTGCATTCTCCAAAATGGATGTCATGACAGGCTCAGAGCTATTGTCAAAACTCTGAACTACGACGATGTAATAGCGATAAATCATTAGTGCCCACTCATGATTTGCCCTGATTGATAATCATTTAGATAATCCGGTGTTGGTTCAATTGCCGAAACTTGCCCCAGCTAATCAAGCGTTGAGCAATCGAAGCCATCTTGCAACCCGTTGCACCAACGGCTTTAAGCATTTTTTACGCCGGGATGGGGAGAGGAGTGTTATTTTTTCGTATCTTTGTCTAATTTTTCAATTCCAACACATAAGCAACAGGATGGCCGGTAGGTAAAGCCATCCGCCGCCATGGCAAGAGAATGATTGATTTCACAGGCGTGTCACGCCCATTTTTCCAACGGATTTTCGACCGCGAACTCCGCGCGGCCGAAGCTATAGAGGCCGGTCAGCGGAAGCTGCTCGCCGGTCTTGTCGCATCCGCCCGGAAAACAGTGTGGGGCGTGGAACATGGCTTCACCAACATAACCTCATATGAGGATTATGCCGCCAGCGTGCCTGTGACCCCCTACGACCGGCTGCGCCCATATGTGATGAGGATGGTCAACGGCGACACCGACGTGCTCTGGCCGGGGGCGACGCTCAGGTTCGCCCAATCCTCGGGAACTTCCGACGGCAAAAGCAAATATATCCCCATAACCCGCCGAGGGTTGGCGCGGTGTCATTATGCCGGCGCGGCCTTCTCGCTCGCCGCTTACCTGCACCACCACGGAGACAGCCACATTTTCGGAGGCAAAAACTTCATACTCGGAGGCAGCTTCGCCAACGAACTCACACTCAGGAAGGGGGTGAAAGTAGGCGACCTGTCGGCAACGCTCATCGACCGCATAAACCCTTTGGTCAACCTTGTGCGCATCCCGCCGAAAAAAGTGGCGCTGATGGCCGACTGGCAGCACAAACTCCCGGCATTGGTCGAGGCATCGGCAAAAGCCGACATACGGTCAATCTCCGGGGTGCCGTCATGGTTCCTTACAGTGCTAAAGAATGTACTTGCCTCCCGGGGATGCACCAACATCCACCAGGTATGGCCCAACCTCGAAGTATTTTTCCACGGCGGGATAGCCTTCGGCCCATACCGCGAACAATACGACCGCATAACCAACCCCGGTAGAATGCGCTATTGGGAGAACTACAACGCCTCCGAAGGATTCTTCGGGGTGCAGTCGCGTCCCGATGCCGACTCAATGCGACTGCTGATGAACGCCGACGTGTTCTACGAATTCATCCCCGTCGCCGACCCTCAATCGCCCCCCATTCCCGCCTGGGAAGTCAAGAAAGGGGAAATTTACTCACTTGTTATCACATCCTCCAACGGCCTTTGGCGCTTCCCCATAGGCGACACCGTTTGCATCACATCAACAGAGCCTCTCGAAATCACCATAGCCGGACGCACAGCCCATTTCATCAACGCTTTCGGAGAGGAAGTGATGGTTCACAACACAGATGCAGCCCTCGAAGCCGCATGTGCCGCCACTGGCGCAGAAGCACTAAACTACACTGCAGCACCCGTCTACGCCGGCGACCGGACCCGCGGGCGCCATCAATGGCTCATAGAGTTCGCCACCCCTCCGGCATCGCTCAACACCTTCGCGCGAATCCTCGATGAAGCCCTTCAGAAGGTGAACTCAGACTATCAGGCAAAACGCGCCGGAGGAATATTCCTGGACCCCCTGTCTGTAACAGTGGCATCGGAAGGGCTATTCGACCGATGGCTGGCAACGACCGGTAAACTTGGCGGCCAGCGCAAAGTGCCCCGCCTGGCCAATAACCGCCGTTTTATCGACCCGTTACTCCAGCTCAACGGCCCGGTGGCATATTCCGACACAACAACACCGAACCAACAAAACTAAACCACCATGACCGGATTTTTCAGAAAAGCATCATCTCTGGCAATAGCAGCAATTGCCGCATCGGCAATCTCCGCAGCGGCAGCCAATGCAAAATACATCTTCTATTTCATCGGCGACGGCATGGGCATACCCGAAGTAACCAACGCCCAGCTGTTCAACCGCAACGTGTTGCGCAACGACACACCGCTGCTTATGACCACATTCCCCGTGGTATCAATGATAACGACCCATTCGGCCAGTTCCGACGTGACAGATTCCGCTGCTGCAGGAACCGCCCTCGCCGCCGGTCACAAAACCATCAACGGGATGCTCGGCATGACCCCCGACTCAGTTGCCGTCACTTCAATCGCCAAAACACTTTTCGACAACGGATATGGAATAGGCCTGGTCACATCAGTAGCCATCGACGATGCAACCCCCGGAGCATTCTACACCCATGTGCCCAACCGGAACCAGTTTTATGAAACAGGCCGGATGCTCGCCGAATCGGGCTACCAGTTCTTCGCCGGAGCATCACTGCGGGGCACAAAAGACCAACATGGCAACGACAACGGCCTGGTCGACTATATCCGCCAAAACAACGTGTCAGTACACTACGGGCTCGACAGCATCGACACAACCGCCGACCGTCTGCTCATACTCAGCCCCTTCCACGAAACCAACAACAACTGCATCGGCCTAACCGTCGACTCCATTGCCGGAGCGCTCACCCTGCCGGAACTCACACGCACAGGCCTTAAGCATCTGCAGCGGGTATCGCCCGACAGGTTCTTTATGATGGTCGAGGGGGGCAACATCGACCATGCCGGACACGGCAACGACGGCGGCACATCCATGCGCGAAATCATCAACTTCAACGATGCCATCCGTGTTGCCTACGACTTCTACCTGCAACACCCCGACGAAACCCTGATTGTCATCACCGCCGACCATGAGACAGGCGGCATGTCGGTAGGTTGCCAGGAAACCGGATATAGCGTGCAGCTCCAGAACGCCGCCATGCAGAAAGTCTCTAAAGAAGCCTTCAACAACTATTGCCACGGCATCTATAAATCGCGCATGGCCTTCACCTGGGACGACATGGAGCAATACCTCGCCGAAAACCTCGGCCTCGGCACCGCCTTCCGCCCCTCACCCGGAGAGATGGAAGAAATCAAACAGCTTTTCAACAACGTGTTTGAGAAACGAAATGCCGGAGCCGACCGTAAAACACTCTACGCCTCGTTCAACATCTTTGCCGACAAGGTGTTTAATCTTTTAAACAGCAAATCCGGAATCGGATGGACAACCGGAAGCCACACCGGCTCTCCGGTCCCCGTCTATGCCATAGGGGTCGACGCCCGGCTCTTCTCTCCGATGCACGACAACACCGACCTCCCGAAGATAATCCTTCGCATAGCCGGGAAATAAACCGCCTGGAAACATGTTAAAAAGACTGATATTGATACTCCTGCCGTCGATCGCCGTCGTCAGCGCACTACGCGCCGTCGACCTCAATGCCGTGGAGGTCAACATAAAAATGCACCCCGAAGCCTATCGCGAACTGCTCGACCGGTTCACAGAAGGCGACACCACACTCACCCCCGCCCAACTGGCAACCGTATACTACGGCTACTCGTTCACACCCGCATACAACCCCTCCGAAACATATCCGGAAATCTCCCGTGCCTACGAACAGGCCGACTACGCAACCGCCCTTCAGCTATCAACCGACGCCCTTGCGCAAAACCCCATATCGCTCAGCCTCAACGTGATTGCCTTGGCCTCGGCCGACAGGATGCGTAGCCAAGGAAAACTCGGCAAACTGATTCACAAACTCGGCACAAGGTGCGACCTCATAGCCACGGCAATACTCGGCAGCGGACGTGGCACAATCCCCTCATCTCCATTCGTGGTAATCGACTCGGCCGACATCGACAGAATCCTGCGCAACATAATCGGAATCGATTCCATCGTAGACCGCACGAAAGTGGGAAACATACTCGCCTTCAAGGTCACATTCCCCGGCAACAGCAGGCGCCATATAATATATTTCGATAACGCGCCACAGCAACGCTTTGCCGGAACCCACCCCATTGTTGAATAACTATCCGACTGAAAATCATGAGCAACGAACAGCCGAAATGGACCGAAATCGAACATCTACCCGAATGGGACGAAGAGTTCTACGAAGTCTACACCGCAAAAAAACATGGCAAATGGGTCATGCTCAAAACCCTGCGACCAGAATTCCGCGACAGCGCCACACACAAGGCAATGATCGAGAAGGAATTCGACGTGCGCTACAACCTGGCACATCCAAACATAATAATGATCAACGACTTCGAAGAAGTGCCGGGGTTAGGCATGTGCATCATCACCGACGACGTGTATGGAGACTCGCTGCGCAAACTCATCGACAAAGGTGAAGTCAATGCCGACATACAGCATAAAATCACAACCCGGCTGGTCGATGCAATCGCCTATATACAGACCAACCATATAGTCCACCACCCCATCCGCCCCGAGACAATCATTTTCACCGAAAACATCCGCAACCTAAAAGTTATCGACGTTGGATTCGACCAGCGCGAGCACCTCACTCCCGCCGACGCCTCAGAAGACATCCGAAACTTCGGGCTCGTGCTGAAAGAAGTGCTGAAAGCCACCGGCGACCGCAACCCACGCCTACAGAAAGTAGCCGACAGATGCCTTAGCGATGACCCCAGACGCCGTTACCGCGACGTGCCCGACCTGCAGATGGCCATCGCCGGAGGATCTAACCAACGGCTCTACATTCTGATTATAACTTTCCTCGCCATAATGGCGATAATACTCGGATGGCTCTGCATCTACCGTCCGGCACTCTGACCGGCAACATGGCTTTAATGCCGCACAAGCCGGCCTACGAAACAAAAATACATTTAAATATGTCTGTTGAAATACGCTCCATAGAACCCACCCGCGCCAACCTGCGCAAATACGTCAAATTCGGAATAGACCTCTACAAAGGCAGCCCCTACTTCGTGCCCCCGCTGATCCACGACGATGTGAACACTCTCATGCCCGATGTCAACCCGGCCTTCGACTACTGCGAAGCCCAGTCATTCATGGCCTACCGCCACGGCAAACCGGTCGGACGCATCACAGCCATCATAAACCACGCCGTCAACAAACGCACAGGAGAGAGAAGCCTGCGCTTCGGATTTCTCGATTTCATCGACGACAAAGAGGTTGTCGACGCCCTGTTTGACGCCGCAAGCCGGTGGGGCCGGGAAAAAGGGATGACCTCCATAGTAGGCCCAATGGGATTCACCGACATGGATCACGAAGGGATGCTAACCTTCGGGTACGACGAAGTCGGAACAATGGCAACAATCTATAACCACCCCTACTACGTCGACCACATGAACCGGCTCGGATTCACCCAAGAAGCACAGTGGGTGGAATTCTACATCAAAGTGCCCGACGCCATACCCGAAAAATACTCACGCATCGCCCAGATTGTCCAGCAGCGCAACAACCTTAAAATCAAAAAATACACCTCACGCAAAAAAATCCGCGAGGAATACGGCGAAGCTCTCTTCGAGCTCGTCAACGAAGCCTACGACAAACTCTACGGCTACTCACCTCTGACAAAAAAACAGATACAATACTATATCGACATATATCTCGGCATCATCAACCTCGACCTGGTAACACTCGTTGTCGATGCCGAAGAGCGACTCGTGGCAGTAGGCATATCCATACAGTCCTTCTCAGACGCCCTGAAAAAAAGCCGCGGACGCATCTTCCCCACCGGATGGCGCCATCTGCTGCCCGCACTAATGGGGAAATCAGACGCAGTCGACCTGCTGCTGATTGCCGTCAAACCCGAATATCAGAACAAAGGGGTCAACGCCATGCTATTCAACGACCTCATCCCCTACTACATCAAATACGGTTTCAAACACGCCGAGACCAACCCGGAACTGCTCGACAACTCGAAAGTGCAAGACCAGTGGAACTACTTCGACACCCGCCAGCACCGCCGTCGGGCATCATTCCGCAAATCACTCTGAAAATGGCCACACTACCCAACTGCAACCAGTTCTCTATCAATGAAGCCGGATGCGACGAAGCCGGGCGAGGATGCCTCGCCGGGCCCGTTGTGGCCGCAGCAGTAATCTTGCCCGACGGCTTCCAACATCCATGGCTCAACGACTCCAAACAACTCACCGAACACCGCCGCGAACAATTGCGCCCCCTCATTGAGCAAGAAGCCATAGCATGGGCAGTGGCGTTGTGCACACCAGCAGAAATCGACAAAATCAACATCCTAAACGCCTCCATACTGGCCATGCATCGCGCCCTCGACGCCCTGGAAGTGCGTCCGGGTGCCATAATCGTCGACGGCAACCGGTTCAAGCCCTACCACGGAATACCATCGCAGACCTTCGTAAAAGGCGACGGCCGATTCGGAAACATCGCAGCAGCCTCAATCCTCGCCAAGACACACCGCGACGAAATCATGCGCAACCTATCCGCCGACTATCCCCTCTACAACTGGGCACAGAACAAAGGATACCCCACACGCGACCATCGCCAGGCCATCTCCATCCATGGCACCACCCCCCATCACCGCCTGACATTCCGCCTCCTGCCCACCCAGCTGACACTCTTCTGACTTACGACTGAAAACTTCCGACCTGCCCCAAAAATCTCCCCTTAAAACTTGCGACATACCGAAAAACTTTCGTACCTTTGTAATCGCATTAGGCGCATCCATCCGGGGTGCACCGTTGCAACAAACATGCAGACCATTGGAAAGATGCCGGAGTGGTCGATCGGGACGGTCTCGAAAACCGTTGTACCCTTACGGGTACCCAGGGTTCGAATCCCTGTCTTTCCGCAAATCAGCTTGATTGTCAAGTATTTGCAAAATCTACACCCAATATTACACCCAAAAATGGCAGTAATATTGGGTGTTTTGTTGTCGTTAAATGACACATAATTCCATGGGTGAAAGTCAGACATAGTATTTAATGTCATTTAACATTGCCGCATGTCCATACATTTTTATCTTGAAAACGACACGAATTGACGCTTTCATTTACTAACTTTGTGGCATGAATCATAATATGGGGCGGTTAATCCGTTATATACTCATCATCCAAAAGCTCTCCGGAAAAAGGAAATATATTCCGGCAGATGAACTGATTTCGTATCTCAATCTCCAGATGGAACTTCGAGGATACGAAGTTGGCCTAAGCATCCGCACTCTCCAAAGGGATATAAAGGACATAGCAGAAATGTTTGATGTGGAAATCAAGAATTACAGAGGATATGGATATTATGTGGATGAAAGATCGGAAGAAACAGATATAAGATATCAGGAACTTCTTATGAATTTTGATCTCCTCACATCTATGAATCAAAGCAGCCAGTCTGTCGGTTTTATTTTGCCAGAACATCACAGACCGAAAGGGAGTAATAGTATTCCAATCTTGATTAGTGCGATAAAGGAGCAAAGATTTGTCGAATTCGAATACATACTTGTAAGAAAAAGTAACAAGCTGATTTCCAGGAGCGTCAAGCCTCATTTCCTTAAAGAATCCCTCGGGCTGTGGTATCTTCTTGCCCTTGATGAACATGATACTCTCAAGGCTTACGGCATCGACAGGATGCAAAATATCAATGTAACTGACAAGACATTCAAACGTGATGAGACCATAAACACAGATGAACTTTTCAAACATAGCTATGGCATATGGGATGACCCGTCTATGCCAGTTGAGGAAATAGAGCTTTCATATTCCCCACTTGACGGTAAGTTTATAACGACGACTCCATTGCATAGCTCGCAAAAGATACTCATTGACAACGATATCGAATTCAGAATAAGTCTGCGGCTCAGAATTACAAATGATTTCATCATGGCACTTCTGTCAAGAAGTGCGTCTCTTACGGTGATAAAACCGATGTCGTTGCGTGCAAGAATCAGAGAAATTTACAAAGAAGCGATTGAAAGAAACAACTAAAACAAAAATAAGAAGATGACTACAGAAATTGAAAATTACAGGAAAGATGGTTTCATCGGTTTTGTTCCGGTATCGGAACTTCGTGGCAACACAAAGGTTATGCCCGAAAGTGGCGGTGTCTATATAGTCGTTCGCGAAAGTGACAAGGCTCCAGAATTCCTTACAGAAGGAACGGGCGGTTTCTTCAAGGGGAAAAATCCTAACGTAAGCATCGACGAGCTAAAAGTGAATTATGTCGCCGATAGTAAGATTGTATATATCGGCAAAGCAACAAGTCTTAAAAAGCGAGTCGGTCAGCTTCTCCGATTCGGAGCAGGTTCGGCAGTCGGTCACTGGGGCGGTCGCTACCTTTGGCAGCTTGCCGATTCCGATAATCTGCTCATCGCATGGAAGCCAACTCCGACTATCGATCCAAGGACCGAGGAAGTGAGGATGCTTGAAGAATACGTGTCACTTCACGGTAAGTTACCTTTCGCAAATCTTACAATGTAACAGAGATGCGCAGCTTGTCCTCATTGGTTCATAGTGCATTGTTCCCGTCAACGAGAGTTTACCACGATGCCAACGGCAACTATCGTGGTTCCAGCACGGACATCACTCCATGGCTTGTTCTTCTCGGACGCAGCTGGGGCATTTTGGTGTGGTTATACATTATTCTCTTACCTTTATTGGCTCCTGTCTATTATATTTTTGCCAATTGGTATTGCCATAAATATGATGCTGAGTTTACTAAGGTTGACCCAAAAGGTTGGCCGAAAGAAAAATCGCAGATATTGAGAAACCACAGGAGTATCCTTTTGGGCTGGATTATTTTCATTGTCTGGGGATATTGTGTCGACTGGGGGCAGAACGACTTACCATATGAATACACTCAACCATCCACACACTGGAAAGAATCAAAGTGGGAACCAAATCCTGACGGTAGTTTTGATGAATATTACAAGTCTATCAGTGAGGACAATCCGAAATAAATTGCTAAATTCGTAAAGATAATTAGGATAGATAGGGCATGAAGAATTACAAAGATAAAGAGTGTGAGCGTCAGCAAGCACTTATAGAAACCAACGGTCTGTTTGACGGCATTTCCGGTGGTGGCAGATTTATGGGCAAAGAGCGTCCATTTGTTTTGAAGGACGGGAGCCGTAATCTTTATGCTCCCATAAGAGACCAAGCCATAAAGTATTTCCGAGACAACAATATCGGCTGGTGGGGAGGTTCGAAACCATCGGGGCATGTGCTTTCCTCTCAAATTGCATGTGTGAACCATCTCTTTGCAGTCCGAAATGATGCCGAAGCCGTTCTCTCGATACTCAATAACATCAGGAATGAGTTTACAGAGGTATTACCCATTGCATCGGACGCGGCCCCGGCATATATTGCATTTGAAGTTGTAAGCGATATAGACCATCTCAATGAAGGTAGTTCGACTCGCGGGAGCAACTGTACCTCAATAGATGCTTTCATTTACGCAAGACACAAGTCTGGCGAAAAATGGCTTATCCCTATCGAATGGAAATACACTGAGCACTATAACAATCAGGATAAATCCAAAGAAGACCGAGATGGCGAAGATGAAGGGAACAACGGTAAGGGAAAGGAACGTATGTCAAGATACAACGATTTGATTTCCGCTTCCGCCCAGCTGAAATCACAGGATGATTATGTCGGCAGTCTTTACTACTACGAGCCATTCTACCAGCTTATGCGGCAGACTCTATGGGCTGAAAATATGATAGCACATAAAGATTCTGAAAGACTTGCAGCAGACAACTATCTTCATATCCATGTCATTCCCTCAGAGAATGACGAACTTCTCCAGAAAAAATACAAGGTATCTGGTGTTACTATGGAAAAATCATGGAGAGGTATGCTTGCCGACCAAGGTAAATATATTATAGTCAGTCCTGAATCGCTGCTTGTCCCGGTCGCAACCTCATATCCGGAACTTATTGATTATCTATCTATACGATACTGGAATAACAAATGACAATGCCAAAACTAAAAGCTCCAAAACTTACATTCGATCAAGCAATAGTAATGTTGCCCAAGGAGTTTCAGCCTGTTGAACGTGCATCATATCATAGGCATAAGCTCAGGGCTAATTCTCCTATGGGTGTGGTCGCATTTAGTGCGTCAAAGGAGTATAACGATGAGAAAGTCTGGTGGACAAGTGTTTTTCCGCCAGAAGATGAACCGGAAATAACTTTTTGGATAATTGCTCTTGACATTAGAGGAATTTTGGTCTTGCCGATAGAAATTATTGACAGTTTCTGCAAGAAGAACAATGTGCCAAAATTATCATCCGGGAAATGGAGTATTCATCTAAAAATGGAAGGGCAGAGAATATTGATGTATTACACTGATTCTTACGAGGATGTCTCACAATATTTTATCCCATCTCTGCTATCATAAAAGACAACTTCCTCTAATTCCATGCTGAACGGGGATTAACACTAATTGTATTTATCTGCTCCGTTTGGACTTCGGCATTCGGAATTTGTCCTTGTCGTTATCTTTCCAAGGCAAATCGGTAGATGATCCGCCTGCACCGGTACCGACATGAGGTGTAGGGATTCCTCCGGCGGCGGTCTGGAGGACAACGGCAAGAAGGGTGTGCTGTGATTCATCGACCTGCTCCCAAGGCTCAAACAGTTCGTTGACCAATTCATGAAGAGTGATCGCGCCCCTGTCGTACTTTTCGAGAAGACTCTGTGGCAGATTGTAAGAGGTGTTCTTGAACTCGTTGCCATGAAACAGTGTCGTGATGGACAGACTGGGGTACATACGGTTGGGAATCCAGCCGCTGACAAGCTCTGCTCCAGATGAAAGACGGTATCGTTCGGGATATGCCAGGCGGTGCAGCTTTTTCGCCCGGTTGTGTTCGGCATTATAACGGGTCTCCCATTCGGCAGCTCGTTTGGTCGCCGCA
>ERZ777011.1312-NODE-1312-length-27235-cov-3.977373_pt1 | contig 27235 bp, 29 predicted proteins | sample MGYA00374964_ERZ777011 | MGnify/ENA primary metagenome ERZ777011 (study PRJEB29310, sample SAMD00008975) | mouse gut metagenome | study: EMG produced TPA metagenomics assembly of the Metagenome analysis of fecal microbiota from mouse which was promoted... | reverse complement strand
CCACCAACTGAGCCACTCGCGCATATGTCTTACGACAAGGGTTAATATAGCATAAGGCGGTTGGAATTGTCAACCGCCTTTTGAAATGTTGTGCAAATTGTACTTAAAATATGAATTGTATGAAAATGATCCTGCTTATGTGAGCGGGAAGAATTGTACTGCAATGGAATAATACAATAATGTAGTACAGATATCTACAACGGTTGCGATTAACGGGCCGGCCATAACTGCCGGATCCATATGAATCGCCTTGGCACCGATCGGCAGCAGACAGCCGATCAGCTTGGAAAGGATAACGGTCGCAATAATTGACAGGGTCAGCACGATCGCAAGGGTAGGATTCTGATAAAAGATCAGGATCCGTGCGCCATTGATCACAGCAAGAATGGCACTGACGACCACTGCAATACGGAATTCCTTCCACATGACCTTTAGAAAATCACTGGTTTTAATCTCCCCCAGGGCCAGACCGCGAATCATCAGGGCAGAACTCTGGGAGCCGCAGTTACCGCCGGTACCGGTCAGCATTGGCATAAAGGATACCAGGATCGGCAATGCACTGATGATCGCATCATAGCGGTTGATAATAGAGCCGGTAATGGCATTGCTCAGCATTAATATGACGAGCCAGACGATCCGGTTTTTAACCTGTGAAAATACACTGGTCTTAAAGTAGGAATCGTCACTTGGCGTCATTGCCGCCATGATGGAAATATCTTCGGTATTCTCCTCCTGAATGACATCCATGGCGTCGTCAAAGGTTATGATACCCACCAGGCGTTCCTCCGCATCTACAACCGGAAGGGCCAGAATATCATATTTCTGAAATTGATGGGCAACGACTTCTTTATCCTCTGAAGTATCTACAAAGATCAGATTCGTCTCCATAATTTCGCTGATGTGCGTATCATCCCCGGCAGTCAGCAGGTCCTTCACGGATACAATGCCGATCAGACGTCTTGCTTCTGTTACATAACAGGTATAGATGGTTTCCTTGTTGGGTCCTACCTTACGGATCCGGGAGATCGCTTCCTGAACGGTCAGTTCCTTGCTTAGATTGACATACTCAATAGTCATCAGGGAACCGGCACTGTCCTCCGGATATTTTAATATCTGATTAATCGCGTTACGGGACTGGGCATCACAGTTTCGCAGGATTCGGCTAACCACGTTGGCCGGCATTTCTTCAATCATATCGACGGTATCATCAATAAAGGTCTGGTCTAAGACCTCCCGCAGCTCCTTGTCGGAAAAACCATTGATCAGATCCGCCTGCATATCACTGTCCATATAGGAAAAGGTATCGGATGCCAGTTCCTTTGGCAGCAGTCGATAAAGCAGAAGAATATCCTTCTCTTCAAACTCTGTGAACAACAGGGCAAGGTCGGCGGGGTTTTCCGTTGCCATGATTTCTCTTAGTTTACTAAAATGCTTCTGATTCAGATATTCTGAAACCTGTTGGAATAATGTTTCATCCATGCGCAAACCCTCCTTGCCTGATTTCGGACTGGAATACTTCCGTACCCGTAAATTTAAGGTACACGGTTCCGTAAGTTTTGTCAAATAGATTTCGTATGCTTGTGTTTTTGCGGTGAACCCTGTATAGTATATGTACGCAGTCGTATTCCGTATATAGTGCAGCAGATGAAATCCCCGGGGCTTACAGGAGATTCTATGTAATGTGGGATACAAAGCGAAATCAGGGCAGAATACAAGGAGGGAAAAAGTATGCCGTTTATTGATTCAAAGATTACCCTGCCGGTTTCTCCGGAGAAAAGAGAAGTGATCAAAAGCAGGCTGGGTCAGCTGGCAGGTATTTTAAGCAAGCCAGAATCCTTTTTAATGGTAGGGATTGAAGACAATTATGATCTGTATATGGGAGGAAAGAAGCTGGAGAAGGGAGCTTATGTGGCAGTAAGCCTGTTTGGAAGTGCCTCTTCCTCTGCTTATGAGAAAATGACCGGAGAAATCTGCAGACTCTATGAAGAGGAGTTAGGAATACCGGGACAGTCCGTGTATGTCACCTATCAGGGTGTGAAGGACTGGGGCTGGAACGGAAGGAACCTGTAGACGGAACGCAGTGACGATGGAGGGAATGCAGGATGAAGCTATTAATAAAGAATGGCAGGGTGATCAATCCGGCAACGCAGCAGGATGAAATACAGGATGTATTAATTGAAGACAGAAGGATTCTTCAGGTCGGGACAGCCGGCAGCTTGAAAGCAGAGCAGAAGTATGCGGATACCGATCCGCAGGCAGAAATGAAGGTCGTGGATGCCACAGGCTGTTTTGTCATGCCGGGCTTTGTTGACCTGCATGTTCACTTTCGGGATCCGGGTCTTACTTATAAGGAGGATATCGAAACCGGGGCAAAAGCTGCAGCCAGAGGCGGTGTTACAACGGTATGTGCCATGCCCAATACGAAGCCCGTGGTCGATTCTGTGGAAACGCTTAATTATGTTCAGAAGAAGGCAAAGGATAAGGCAGTGATTCATGTCGAACAGCTATCTGCTGTTACGATAGGACAGGAGGGTACCCGGCTGGTTGATATGAAGGGAATGGCAGACAAGGGTGCGATCGCTTTTTCTGAAGACGGGAAGAGTGTGATGGACAGCGCACTCTATGCAGAAGCCATGAAGCAGGCGGCAGAGCTTGGGGCAGTGATCATGGCACACTGCGAGGATAAGGCGCTGGTACGGGGCGGTGTGCTGAATGAAGGCGTTGCTTCCGAACGGTTTGGCGTGCCGGGAATTACCAACTCGGTTGAGGATATCATTACTGCAAGGGATATTTTTCTGGCAAAGGATCATGGTACAACGCTGCACCTGTGCCATTGCTCGACTGCCGGCAGCGTGGAACTGGTTCGTATGGCAAAGCGGATGGGGATATCTGTGACCGCAGAGGTCTGTCCGCATCATTTTACCTTAACGGATGCAGATATTGAGAAAGAGGATGCAAATTATAAGATGAATCCTCCATTGCGGAGTGAGACGGACGTACAGGCCCTGATCCGGGGACTGCAGGATGGCACCATGGAGGTAATATCGACGGATCATGCACCACATAGCAGGGAAGAGAAGGCAAAGGGCTTTTTAGAGGCCCCCTTCGGTATTGTAGGACTGGAAACCAGCGCATCCCTTACCTATACGGCACTGGTGGCAACCGGACTTCTTTCCCCGATGCAGATGGCAGAAAAGATGAGCTGGAATCCGGCAAAGGTGATCGGGATCCAGGAGGAACGGGGAAGTATAGAAGTCGGAAAACTGGCAGATATTGTGATATTTGATCCCGATACAGAATATGTGGTGGACACAGAGAAATTTGCCTCCAGGGGAAAGAATACTCCGTATGAGGGGAAGCAGTTAAAGGGACAGGTCATTATGACCATATGTGAAGGCCGGATCGTATATCAGGATGGCGGGAATCTGTAATGGCATATCCGATTTTAATATGAATTGAAATGACAGACAGTAGTATTGACTGCCTGTCATTTTTTCTAATTGACAAAGATCCTTGTCAGTGTTATATTGATTTTGACAAGAATAATTGTCAAAATGAAAAGGAACTTTGTCAGAATGAGGGGACAAGGAAGGATGCCATTACGAAATCACTTAAAAGAATATCGGGCAAGGCTTGGCGTCAATCAGCAGGAAATGGGACTGCTGGCAGGTACCTCCAGACAGACCATCAGTCAGATTGAACGAGGAGATTATTCTCCATCTGTGACATTAGCACTGAAGATTGCCAGGGTATGTAATGCAACGGTTGAGGATATCTTTGAGTATGAGGAGGATTAGGGGATGATGCATGAGGAGCAGGCATTACAGGAGCAGAATACGAATACAGGACAGAAACAAAATGACAGAAAAATCTATCTACGATTTATTCTGCTTCTGCTGCTTAGTGTAATAGGAGGTTTCCTGCTGGGCAGAGGTACCCGCATTCTGCAGGATCTGGCAGGGACAGATATTGCTGTTGTCTTAGACAGGATCCGTCTTGCCATGACCTATATTCTTCCGGTTTTGTATCTATTGCTTCATTTGACAGTGGCGATCGTCAGCTTTACAATCTACAGGAAGGCGAAAAAGCGTGCGGCATTCTGGGACGGTGAGGATGATGAATACATTGAATCGGTAGAAGCTATGCTGGATATTCCAATGGTGATGGGGAATGTTATGCTGATATTGAACTGTCTCTTGTATACAGTCCTGATATATCAGACCGGGTATACAGATATCAGTCAGATGCACCAGTCTGTTCTGGCTCTATCCGGAACCGTTTTACTGCTGGCAGGCTTTGCATATGAGATATTTGTTCAGAAGCTGGTGGTAGATTTATTAAAGCAGTTGAATCCGGAGAAGCGGGGAAATGTATTTGAGTTAGATTTTATGAAAACCTGGGTTGCCAGCTGCGATGAGGCCCAGAAATTAAATCAGTATGAAGCAACCTATCATTCCTTTCGTGCGACCAATATTGCCTGCATGCTGCTCTGGCTGATGTGCTTTATTGCTATGAATACGGTTCATACCGGGATTTTTCCTTCCATATGCGTATCCGTGCTCTGGCTGGTTCTTGTATTGTCCTATTCGATTGCGGTATGGCGTCTGGAACATAGAAAGCATCGCACCGATAAGAGGAATTGACATAGAACAGGAATAGAAAAAAGATTTTAGGAGGATGAGAACATGAAGTTTTGGAAAAAATTTGGCTGGTTTATGCTGGGTCTGGTACCCGGGATCGCAGTTTTCTGGTGGCAGATGCTCGCCAGTGCGGTGGGGATAGGGATCTATTCTGTATTACGGGGAATGGAGGCGGCTGCATCCGGGATACAGATGGATGTAAACTCGCCGGAATTTGAACAATATACCAATCAGATCACAGCGGATTTTATGAGCGGTAACTCTTACAGCATTTTAATGTTTGTTGTATATATAGGTTATCTGGTGATGTTCGGCCTGTGGTTCTGGCTGATGTTCTGCCGGAAGAAGCCGACGGGGAACTGGAAGCAGGTATTAAAGCCGCAGCGTATTGCCGGAATCATCGGCGGTGGTATTGCCATTCAGTTTGCCCTGTCGGTTGCATTGACCACCTTACTGCCACTGTTTCCGAAGGTGATGGAATCTTATTCTGAAATTATGAATACCCTGGGATCGGAATCCGTACTCATGATAATCTGTGTCTGTCTGCTGGCGCCGATCGGAGAGGAATTGATCTTCCGCGGTCTGACCTTTCGTATCATGAAGAAGGGAATCCCGTGGCAGGCAGCTTTGATCGTACAGGCGTTGCTGTTCGGTGTGTACCATCTGAATCTGGTACAGGGAATCTATGCCGCACTTCTTGGGCTTTTGTTAGGCTACTGTGCCCATCGGTATGGTTCCGTATTGCCGGGGATCCTGTTACATATGGCTGTAAATTCCTCCAGCTATCTGGTCGGGCTGGTTCTGACGGATTCCATGGAGCTGGTGCCTATGATAATCGTGGGTGTGGTTGCTCTGGCGGCGGCCATCGGCTTCCTGTACCTGACGGTTAAGGGTGTAAAAGCGAAGGAGTTCATTCCAGCAGAAGCGCAAAGTATTCCAGCCAGTTAAGTCCAAGAATGCGAAGCACGTTCTGTTCATGCATGCCCCGCTTTAGCAGGCGGGCGGTGAGCAGAAGTGCTTCTTTGTGATTTTGCAGACAGTCCTCCGGAAGAAAGCGTTGGGTTCGATCTGCAGGAAAGGATGGATCACCACAGGATGGGGTATCAATCCGGTACCTGGCTCTGGAGTAGGAATCGCACAGATCAAAGCCAAAGCCCAGATGGGTTGCATGGATTTTATTTACGATGTATTCCATATGACAGCACATGGCATCCAGGTAATCGGCAGGATCATCACATCCTACGATATACTTACAGGCATTCAGTCCCATGATCCCGCCCTGACTTGCAAGTGCGTTCATCTGCCGGTCTGTCAGATTCCGGTAGCTGGAGTAGACAGTACAGGAATTGGAATGGGTCGCAATATAAGGCACATAGGAGGAACGTCTGCTATATTCCGTTGTATACTGACGGTCGATCTGTTCCCAGCCTTCATGATTCAGGTGACTGATATCCAGGAACATATGGTGCTGCTGCAATGCTTCCAGTACCTGCCAGCCAAGGGAGGTGATCGGGCCGGGAATATCTGTATGCTTTGTAGCGCTGCAGCATCCGACTGCCAGCAGGTTCGGACGACTCCAGGTCAGACTGGCGCCACGGACTCCAAGCTGATACAGGGTATGAATGCGGGATACATCGACTCCGATGCAGTCTAAGCCTTCCATATAGAGGAGAATTCCAATCTTTTCACGCTTTCGGATGGCAGTGAGATCATCCCTGCAGGTGATCAGACATAATTCCTCCGGCAGTTCTGCCAGTTCCTTCTTGATTTCCCGGATCTGGGCCAGGGCATTGGCAAAGCCGGCATCCCAGCAGAGCGCCTGCCGGTTCCAATAGTAATTCCAGTCCTTTTTTTCTGCATTCCCGATGCCTCGAACCTCTTCGATATCCGGAAAGAAAATACTGTTTTCAATATAAATGGAGGAAACAATGAACTGAAAGCCTGCTGCTTTCCAGTGGGGCAGGTAAAGACGTTCGATCACACGTTCCTCTCCCCGTTGATGCCGGAGCAGCAGTTCTCCTGCCAGATCATTATGGGCGTCCACGACCGGAACCTCCCGGTGGAGATGACAGGCTTCTTCATAATAAGGATCTGAATGATTCATATGGCTCCTTTCTATCATGCCAGAAACAGGTTTATGTAACAGTCTATCAACGACTGATTCCCAATATACCTCCGCCGGTTCATTTCGAAGGTATAGGACAGGTACTTCTTTCATATGGATAGAATAGCGTATCATGGAGTAAATATCCATATACATTCGAAAAGGAGAAGGTGAAGGAATGAAACATCAGCTTATGATCGCAGGAAAACCGGATCAGATTCAGAACTATGTACGGGCATTTCAGAGGTTCGGGGTAACAGGCGTCAGCATGTATCAGTGTACCTGGGAGGAGGCGGTATCCTGTTCCGGCCTGGTACTGCCGGGAGGCGGGGATATTGCGCCGGAACTGTTTGGACAGGCAAATCGGGGATCTGTTAATATTGATGAAACCCTGGACCGGATACAGTTAAAGCTGCTGGAGGAGTATATCCGGCAGGAGAGACCGGTTCTCGGAATCTGTAAGGGGATTCAGATCATCAATGTCTATTTTGGCGGAACGGTGGTTCAACATCTGCCGACTGCAGATGCCCACGCCTATCGGAATGGCGACCAGTTGCATATGACGATCGCTACGCAGGATTCTATATTAAGCAGACTGTATGGGCTCCGGTTTCCGGTCAACAGCGCCCACCATCAGGGACTCGGAATGCTGGGGCAGGGGTTAGAGGCGATTCAGTTTGCAGAGGATCAGGTGATCGAAGGTATTATACATAAGAAGCTTCCCATAATCGGGGTACAATGGCATCCCGAGCGGATGGAGGAAAAGGAGGGAGAGTATCCCGGCGGGGATCGTCTTCTGGAATTCTTTCTCCGATCTCTCCCGGATCGTATTTCGGCATAAATGCATTTCCTTACTTGTTGTTTGTTCCGGCAGGTAGTATAATCAAGCATACAGACATTGAAAGAATCCGTATTCAAAGGATACGATACAAGGAGGAAGATACATGATCCAACAGTTGATTGACAGAATTGAAACCTTACAGGCCCCTATCGTCGTAGGGCTTGATCCGATGCTTTCCTATGTGCCGGAGCAGATTCAGAAGCAGGCATTTGAGGAATACGGAGAGACTCTGGCCGGAGCAGCAGAGGCAATCTGGCAGTTTAATAAGCAGATCGTCGATGCAACCTGTGATCTGATCCCGGCGGTAAAGCCGCAGATTGCCATGTATGAGCAGTTCGGTGTGGAAGGACTGCAGGCATTTCAGAAGACCATAGAATACTGTAAGAGCAAGGGCCTGATCGTCATCGGGGATGTTAAGCGGGGCGATATCGGTTCCACTTCGGAAGCATATGCAGTAGGACATTTAGGAAAAGTACAGGTCGGCAGTCATTCCTATGCCGGTTTTGATGAGGATTTTGCTACCGTGAATCCCTATCTGGGGTCCGATGGAATAAAACCGTTCCTGAAGGTATGCAGAGAGTATGATAAGGGTATCTTTATTCTGGTTAAGACCTCGAATCCTTCCTCCGGTGAGTTCCAGGATCAGTTGATCGATGGAACGCCTTTGTATGAACTGGTCGGAAAAAAGGTTGCTGAATGGGGAGCGGAGTCTATGGATGGCGCCTACAGTAATGTGGGCTGTGTCGTAGGAGCCACCTATCCGGAGATGGGCAAGGTGCTTCGGACTTTAATGCCAAAGACTTATATTCTGGTTCCGGGCTATGGTGCCCAGGGCGGCAGGGGAGAAGATCTGGTTCATTATTTTAATGCTGACGGACTGGGAGCGATCGTGAATTCTTCCAGAGGGATCATAGCTGCCTATAAGCAGGAGCAGTATCAGCACTTTGGCAGTGCGAACTTTGCGGATGCTTCCCGTCAGGCGGTTCTGGATATGAAGGCAGATATTAATCATGCACTTGCCCGGAACTGACCGGTTACAGTGGATTCAGAATAAGAGCAGCGAGTGATATACCAAAAACGGAAGAAGGAGAAAAGGATATGTCTACAACCAGAATAAGGGCAACCGTAATTCATCAGGAACCCATTGGAACCGGAATATACAGTATGCAGGTATCTGCTCCGGAGATCGCCCGGGCTGCAAAGGCCGGACAATTTGTAAACCTGTACAGTCAGGATGCATCCCGTATGCTGCCCCGGCCGATCAGTCTGTGTGAGATTGACAGGGACGCAGGAACTCTGCGCCTGGTCTACCGGAAGGCAGGGAAGGGAACAGAAGAATTCTCAAAGCTGCGGGCGGAAAATCCCATTGATATGATGGGGCCGTTAGGGAACGGTTTCACGTTAAGGCCGGGTAAGGCGATCCTGATCGGCGGCGGTATCGGAATTCCTCCCATGCTTCAACTGGCAAAGGAATTGTCAGAGCAGTCGGCTGATGAGGTACAGTTGATACTTGGATACCGGGACGAGGTATTCCTGGATGAAGATTGCAGTCGTTATGGTACGGTTTATTATGCCAGTGAGGATGGCGCTCACGGAGTGAGGGGAACGGTTCTGGATGCACTGCGTGAATATAAGATTACCGGAGATACTGTTTATGCCTGCGGGCCGACGCCGATGCTGCGGGCAATTCAGACCTATGCGCTGGAACAGGGCTTAGAGGCTCAGCTTTCCTTAGAGGAGCGGATGGCATGCGGCGTAGGCGCCTGTCTTGCCTGTGTCTGTGAATCCAGGGAGACGGACGGGCATACAAATGTAAAGAATAAACGGATCTGTAAGGACGGACCTGTATTTGATGCCAGGGAGGTGGAATTATAATGAATACTTCTGTAACGATTGCCGGTGTAACCTGGAAGAATCCGGTTACAGTTGCATCCGGTACCTTCGGATCCGGTGCCGAGTACAGTGAATTGCTGGATCTGAATCAGCTTGGCGCGGTTACCACAAAGGGGGTTGCCAGTGTTCCATGGCAGGGCAATCCGACTCCGAGGATCGCAGAGACTGCCAGTGGGATGTTGAACGCCGTCGGCCTGCAGAATCCGGGCATCGACTTGTTTATAAAGCGTGATATTCCATTTCTCAATCAGTATGACACGAAGAAGATCGTCAATATCTGCGGAAGATCCGAGGCGGATTATGTGGAGGTTGTAGAGCGTCTGCGGGAGGAACCGGTGGACATGCTGGAGATCAACGTCTCCTGTCCCAATGTGAAGGAGGGAGGGATCGCATTCGGACAGGATCCCAAAGCCCTGTATGCGATCACAAAAGCAGTTAAGGCTGCGGCAAAGCAGCCGGTCATCATGAAGCTGAGTCCGAATGTTACGGATATAACAGAAATGGCGAAAGCGGCAGAGGACGCCGGTGCAGATGCCATTTCCCTGATCAATACCCTTACGGGCATGAAAATAGATGTGCATAAAAGAGCATTTGTTCTGGCCAACAGAACGGGAGGTCTGTCCGGTCCTGCCATTAAGCCGGTGGCAGTGCGCATGGTTTATCAGGCAGCACATGCAGTCCGTATTCCGGTGATCGGAATGGGCGGTATTGTTACCGGTGAGGATGCCATTGAATTCATAATGGCCGGTGCAGCGGCAGTTTCGATCGGAACCGCAACCTTCCGGGATCCGATGGCTTCCATAAAGGTGGTACAGGAGATAGAGGCATATATGGAACGGTATGGCATTGAAGATATTAATGAGCTGCGGGGCTGTGTATAGAAACGGAAGGATCCGGAGCAGACCCGGATATTGAAGATATGACTATGAACGGGAAGGCAGAAGAAGGGGTTGGCAAAACGTGCAAACCTCTTTTTTTGTGTGTATAATGGACGGGAATATACAGTATCCATTATTTTTTTGATTTTTTGAAGCAAACCGGCTTCCTGATTCGTTGTAATTATTAGTAAAGGAAACTGAAAGATAATTGTTGGATTTTGTATAGGGCGAACTTAAGAAAAATCATATATACTCGTTTCAGGAGTAAAGGAAAGGCAGGTAATACTTATGTGTGGAAAAAATATAGGGCTTAGGAGGAATTCAAATGGAATGGATTAAAATAGTGAACTATATTATAACGGTTATTTTTTTACTATGCTATTCTTATCAGTTTGTTTATATACCGATATCGTGGTTTATGAAAAAAAGGAAGCCTGCACCGCAGCCGCAGATGGAACATAAATATGCGGCATTGATCTGTGCACGAAATGAGGCATCCGTGATCGGAGACCTGATCGACAGTCTGCACCGCCAGACGTATGCCTCTGACCAACTGCATGTCTTTGTGCTGGCAGATAACTGTACCGACGACACTGCCAGAATTGCACGAAAGAAGGGTGCAGTTGTCTATGAACGGTTTAATAAGGAACTGGTGGGAAAGGGATATGCCCTTGCTGCATTGCTCCGTTATCTGAAGCAGGATTATCCGGAAGGATTTGACGGTTACTTTGTGTTTGATGCAGACAATATTCTTGCCGATGATTATATTGAACAGATGGATCGCACCTTTTCTGAAGGGCATGACATTGTTACCAGTTACCGGAACAGTAAGAATTATGGAGATAACTGGATCAGTGCAGGCTATGCGTTATGGTTTCTGCGGGAAAGCCGTTATCTGAATTATGCCAGATCCCTGTTGGGAGTCAGTTGTGCTGTATCCGGTACGGGATTTATGTTCAGCCGGAAGGTGGCAGAGGAGATTGGAGACTGGCCATTCTATACGCTGACAGAGGATATTGAATTCTCTGTGGATCAGATCGTGAAGGGCCGGAAGATCGCATACTGCAAGGATGCAGAGCTGTTTGATGAACAGCCGGTGAAGTTCTCCCAGTCCTGGTGGCAGAGAATGCGCTGGTCAAAGGGCTACCTGCAGGTACTGCAGATATACGGTGGTAAGCTGTTAAAGGGTGCTGCACATGGAAATTTATCCTGCATGGATGTGTCTATGAACATTATGCCTGCGTACGTATTATCCATTCTTTCCATTATATGCAATGTAACCCTCACGATTCTGGGGGTATTACATGGAAATGATGTCCAGGTGGTATTCTGGTCTGTACTTCAGTTGCTGGGAAATATGTACTTTACCGCTTTTGTTGTCGGAGCGATCACAACCGTGACCGAATGGAAGCATATACATACATCTGCGCCTCGTAAGATTCTGTATAGCTTTACCTTTCCGTTATTTATGATGACCTATATTCCGATTTCCGCAGCCGTATTGTTCTGCAAGGTAGAGTGGAGACCAATCGTTCATTCCCGCTCCGGCGTATCCGTATACCGCAAGATCGAACCGCTGGTGAATCGTGAAAATTAAAGGAATATTCTTGTAAAGCTACCATGAATGTGATATTCTTTATGCAGAAAAGTAAGGAGAACATAAGCATGGAGCGTTATAAAGAAGAATTCATTGAATTCATGATCGATTGTAATGTATTGAAATTTGGAGATTTTGTAACAAAGAGCGGCAGAAAGACACCGTTCTTTGTTAATACAGGCTTCTACCGGACCGGTTCCCAGCTCCGCAGACTGGGCCGCTATTATGCGGAAGCCATACAGGAGAAATTTGGCTTTGATTTTGATGTTTTGTTCGGGCCTGCATATAAGGGTATTCCCTTAAGTGTTGCTGCTGCTATGGCAATCGATGAGACCTATGGCAGAGAGATTCGTTACTGTTCCAATCGAAAGGAAGTAAAGGATCATGGAGATACCGGAATTCTGTTAGGCAGTCCGCTTCAGGATGGGGATAAGGTGGTGATCATAGAGGATGTGACAACCGCAGGGACTTCCATTCAGGAAACGCTGCCGATCCTGAAGGCGCAGGGAGCAGTGGAGGTGATCGGACTTGTAGTATCCGTGGATCGCATGGAACGGGGACAGGGTACGAAGAGTGCATTGGCAGAAATTGAAGAAACCTACGGAATCCGTACCACTGCTATCGTTACCATGGCCGAAGTTGTAGAACACTTATATAATCGACCGTATAAGGGAAGGATTGTTATTGATGAGGTATTAAAAGCAGCCATTGATGCGTATTATGAAGAGTATGGTGTTTGTTAGGAGGTCAGGGTATGGAAGAAACTACTTATAAAACGATGTCATACACAGGAATCTGGAGCCTGGTGCTTGGTATCGTAACAATTTGCTCCGGAATTGCCATTGGCGTCATGATGATCGTAAATGGGGCAAAGCTGATCAAGAATAAATCAGAGCTTACGTTTTAATGGAGCAGGAGCATGGATAGCAGAAAGCGATTTCGTACAATATGCCTGGTTTTATTTATACTGTATGTAATAGCGATCATTTACTTTTGCCTGTTGAGTGATATATATGGACGAACCAGTGTATACTCGGATTATCGGTATAACCTGATTCCCTTTTTGGAGATCCGGCGGTTTTTAAATAGTATACTGAATGGCGGAAGTCTGAGCTTTTGGGATGTATGTGTAAATTTAATCGGAAATGTGATAGCCTTTGTCCCCTTTGGAGCCTTGATCCGCTGGGTTCGTAATCAGAAGACCGGTTTTTTGATTGCTGTGCTATATACATTCCTGTTCAGCCTGGCGATCGAAGTAACGCAGTTTTTTACAAAGGTCGGTGTATTTGATGTGGATGACCTGTTGTTGAATACCTGTGGCGGCGCTCTTGGATATCTGTGTTACTGGATTCTCCGTAAAATAGACAGAAGGAGACATCAAAATGCCGAAAAGAAATCACAGACCAAATAAATACAAAGATATTAAGCATTCTATAGATGGAAAAGTCGCCTGTGGATTAGGCGGCTTATCTGTTTTATTGATCATCGGAGAATTGATCCTGACGATCCGGGCCAGGGGCCAGGCAGGAGGAATGGCGGGTTTTATGGGGATTGCCGCCCTTATGCTGAACATTGTCGGTCTGGTGTTTGCGATCGTCAGTTGGAAAGATGAAGAAACCCTGGACCTGTTCAAACGGAGCGGTACCTTTTTGAATATTGTCCTGCTTCTGGTCAATCTTACAATTCTGGTACTGGGCCTCGCAGGATAACCGAATAATATAGGAACATTGGCTTACACTAAATAGAAAAAGTAAAAGGAATAGGAATCAAACATGATGAAATGTCAGGAAGTCAGAGAAGAGGAAAAGCAGAACATACAGGAACGCTTTTCCCTTGCCATCGCCAGAATTCAGGCAATGGAAGAGGAGGAGACGGTACCTCAGCCTTATAGAGATTTCTTCCGGAAAGCAGCCTCATATATCCTCTGGGCAGGAAAGCAGACGGATCTGGATTATACGGAATACTCTCTGGAGGAGCTGCAGCAGATGAATCAGGAGGCATATGAGGATATCCTTCCGGAAGGATATGATAAAAGCTACGGGAATCCGGAGTATGCAACAGCAGTTCTGGGAGCGGATTATGGAGCCATGCTGAGTTTCCTGTATTCGGAGCTGCGGGGAATATACCTTTATGCGAGAGAGTCCAGATGGCAGGAACTTACAATATTTCTGGAATTATTCATAGAAATCTATAATTTGTTCGAACATCCGGAGGAATTGCAGGTTAAGCAGGTACAAAAGGCGATTTATTATTTCTATTATGATTACTGTGATGTTCTGGTACCGAACCGGATCGCGGAGATGTATGATCCCGGATATGATCGTTATGTGAAACTGGTAGAAACGGCAGATCTGACAGATCTGCGTTATCTGTATGCCTATGGGGAATACATTTCGGAGCATGAGCAGAAGATGGCGGCATTTTTGAACCGGCTGCCCCAGGAGGAGATTGATGCCATGGCGTTTACCTTCACCGACGGTTACCGGGAGGGCTTTGAGATTGCCGGTATTGATCTGAGCAGGAAGAAATATGTGAACATACAGTATGTCATCGGACAGGAGCGGATCGTAAGGGCGGCCATCCGTCAGTTTCGGGCGCTCGGTCTGGAACCGCTCATCTTCCATTCAGCAGTCAGTCGTATCAATCAGCGTCAGAACCGCAGGAATGGAGTGGGTTCTACACCTCCCAACCGGCAGTATGCGTATGACCATCGGCAGGATGAGGGAATCTATCTGGACCGGGCATTCATGGAGCGGAAGCTGGAAGTTTCCGAACAGGCGTATGAAGCTTGCAAAGCATTTACGGATCTATTTGCAGGGCCTGCGGCCATGGAGACCTTCGGAGAGACTCCGTTTGAACCGGTAAAAAAGAAGGGCTGTATCCGCCTGAGTGAGAAGCAGCAGGAATTATCGGTTGAATATATGACACTCTCCAGCCGGATCGTGAACCGGTTTATTAAGCGGGAGGAATACAGCTTTACGATCATTGCATACCCGTCTCCGGAAATCGGGGCTGACTTTGAGGATATTTTCCGGGAAACCGTAAAGGTGAATACGCTGGATAAAAAGCTGTATCGAAGGATACAGGAAACGCTGATCACAGAATTGAACCAGGCGTTGTCTGTCCGGGTGCTGGGAAGCGGGAGGAACAAAACAGATATCCGGGTGATGATGCATGAACTGGAGCATCCGGAAACGGAAACGAATTTTGAAAACTGCCTGGCGGATGTAAATATCCCGGTAGGAGAGGTATTTACATCTCCGAAGCTGACAGGAACAGAGGGTATACTGAATGTCAGTGAAGTATTTTTGAATGATCTGAAATTCGTCGATCTGGAACTTCAATTTCAGGATGGCATGATCACAGGATATACCTGTAAGAATTTTGAATCCGAAGAAGATAATGTGCGGTTTGTGAAGGAAAATCTGTTGATCAACCGGGAAACTCTTCCAATCGGAGAATTTGCCATCGGTACCAATACGACTGCCTATGTTATGGCGAACCGGTATGATATTGTATATAAGCTGCCGATTCTGATCGTTGAGAAGATGGGGCCTCATTTTGCAGTGGGAGATACTTGCTACAGCTATAGTGAGGAGAACCGGCTGTATAATCCGGATGGAAAGGAAATTGTGGCCAAGGATAATGAATGTTCAATCCTGCGGAAAGAGGATGAAAGCAGGGCGTATTTTAACTGTCACACGGACATTACCATCCCTTATGATGAGATCGGGGCAATCTATTCTGTCCACGCAGACGGAACCGAGGTTCTGATCATGGAAAACGGCAGATTTGTCCTGCCTGGAACGGAGGAATTAAACCTGCCCTTTGAAGCGGAGCATGGATCTGCAAGGTAATGATTTCGCCGGATCCGATATGATATGTAAATATGCCATGCAGTCTGTTATTCAGATCTGCATGGCATTTCTAAATTAATTATTGAAACGCCTTCTGGGCGTAGCTGTTATCAACCAGGTCTTCATACGGGGCGAAGGTTTCTAATTCACCGGCCTCATTCAGGATATTCTCTAATAACAGGAAGCTGTCTTCCTCAAAGATCAGGTTATTTTTCCAGGTATCCTGGGCTGCATACCGTTCTACAATAATGGTAAGTGTTTCAACATCTGTTTCCTCAAACTGCGGAGCGATGACCTTGGCGATCTCCTCCGGCGTATGATTGTTTACATAATCCATTCCCTTCTGCAGGGCATTGGTAAAGCTCTGGATGATCTCCGGATTCTGTTCCATATAGCTTTTCTTTGCACAGTAAGCGGTATATGGCACATAGCCGCTGTCAACACCCAGGGAGGCTACCACATAGCCGGCTCCCTGCTGCTCCAGTGCAGTTGCGGAAGGTTCGAATTCAACGGTATAAGCACCGGTTCCGCCGGCAAAAGCGCCGGATGTATTACCAAAATCAATATTCTGAACTAACGTAACATCCTGTTCCGGATCAATATTATTCAATTTCAGAATGTATTCCAGAACCATTTCCGGCATACCACCCGGCCGGCCGCCTATGATCTCCTTACCGATCAGATCGGACCACTGGAAATGATCTGTATTTTCACGGGCTACCAGGAAATTTCCTGCACGCTGGGTCAACTGGGCGAAGTTTACCGCATAGTCTTCGGCACCCTCATTGTATAAATAGATCGAAGACTCTGATCCCATAAAACCAATATCAGCTTCACCGGCAACTAATGCACTCATAGTCTTATCTGCGCCAAAGCCGGTAACCAGTTCCAACTGAAGACCTTCCTCCTCAAAGTAGCCAAGCTCAATGGCAACGTATTGAGGCGCATAGAAAATAGAATGAGCCACCTCATTCAAGGTGACGGTTGTCAGATTCGCCTGTTCTTTTTTGCAGGCGCATAAGGAGCAGGCAAGCAGCACAAAGCTGCAGATGACTGCGGATAATCGTTTCAGTTTGTTTGTCATAGCAACTCCTGTTTCAGAAGATTTATAGCTATTATATTCACCGGAAAGAGAAATGATATCAATAATTTGCAACGGAAAAGGATTGAAAAAACGGAATGGATGTTTTAGAATAAAAAAATGTATATTTACAATAACGAAAAAGGAAGGTATAAAATTATGAGAACTGCTGTAATCATGGGTTCCACCAGTGATCTGCCTAAGGTGGAGCCGGCGGTAGAAATTCTAAAAAGCTATGGAGTTCAGGTCGATGTCCGGTGTCTGTCTGCGCATCGTGCGCATGCAGGGCTATCTGCTTTTATGGAAGAGACGAACCGGAATGGTACCGAGGTCATTATTACTGCTGCGGGAATGGCAGCGGCGCTGCCGGGTGTTGTTGCATCCCAGACGGTGCTTCCGGTGATCGGCGTACCGCTATCCGGTTCGGTATTGGATGGCATGGATGCGCTTTATTCCATTGTTCAGATGCCTTCCGGCATTCCGGTTGCAACAGTGGCCATCAATGGAAGCAAAAATGCAGCCTATCTTGCACTTCAGATCATGGCAGTCCGTCATCCGGAACTGAAAGAGCTGCTGCTCGCAGAGCGAAAGGAAATGGAAGAAAATGCCATGAAGGCAAATAAAGAGGTTCAGGAACGGTTCCGATAAGTAATATATGTTTTTGATCAGCCTGACAGGGGGGATGGAGGATGGAACAGGAAGAATTTCAGGGAAGGTTAAAGCAGGGGAAGGGGAGATGGTCCGGCAACTTTGGTTTTCAATGGATCAGTATCCTTGTTTTTATCATATTGGCGGCTCTGTTGCTGGTGCTTTTGTATTCCTATACCCGATCGGAAGAGGAAGAATTATATCTGACACCGGTTCAACAGGATAATAATGGATGGGATATCTGGCAGAGCGGTGAAGGTGGAAAGCCGGATCTGGTGGAAGTATGGATGGATTCCGATGTTGTATGTCTTAGCCGGATACTGGAGAAGGAGTATGAGGAACAGGGGTATACGACCTTAAAGCTGCGTGGGGATGAATGGAGTTATGCCGCTTTTTTGGATGGAGAACTGTTTTATTCCAATACATCCGGATCGAAAGAGCAGAAGGTGGATTCAGGATCGGATACGGGAATCTTTAAACCGATGGAACCACTTCTGGTCACTCTGCCTTCGGATTATGCAGGAAAGCGGTTGACACTGGTGTGCCGGCGGCCTGTCGGTTCTGCACAGATGCCGATGGTGATCCTTACCTCTGAAACGATAAAGGAAACGGTTACAGTAGCAGCGACCTCTGCTCTGGCTATACCCGCTGCAGTATTTATGACCGTTTTGATGATCCTGCTGGCCCTGCTGCTATATGGAGCAGCCCAGCGGCAGTGGGACTGGTCTTTATTTCTGCTGACGCTGGCAGCAGCAGCTCAGCTATTTTATCAACTGCGGGAATATAGTATGCGGCTGCGAGGCAGTTTTGTACTGGATATACCGGCTATGGCATTGGTACCGGCATTATTTGTACTGCTTCCGCTGGGGTATCTGTTGATCAAAATGAATCATCTGCAAAGGTGGATGCTCCTGCTTACAGGTATCCCGGCAGCGATTTCACTGCTTCCGGGCTTCTGTAATATTCTGGCAGTCTCCTTGCCGGCGAACAGTTACAGCGTTTGTATGGCGGCATTGTGTATCAGCGTTGTTGTGACGCTGGTTCTGGTGATCCGGGATGCCTGGAGGGGGAATCCTCTTTTGCTCCTGTTTTTAAAGTCTTTTGGGATACTGCTTAGTGTACTTCTACTGGCCTGCCTGTTTTCTCTTGCAGGAGATCGTAGACTGGCCGAATATATGGCAACGGTGTGTCGCTATGGAGTATCCGGTATATTGGAACTGCCGTTATTCTGGTGTGGTGTGATACTCTTTATTCTGTGTACGGTGCTGACGATCGAGGAAATGATCCGGCATCTGGCAGAATCCCGGATCCAGGCAGATCTGCTGTCAACACAGGTTTCTGCATTAAGACACCGGCTGGAGGACAGTCAGACAGCAGAAAATGCAATGAGGATCGAACGACATGATCTCCGCCATCGTCTTCTGACCGTTGCCTCCCTGATTGAGCAGGGAGATCAGCAGACCGCTTTAGATTATATCGGAGCGGCACAAAGGCACTTAGATGAGATCACACCGGAATGCTGGTGCAGCAATCCGGTACTGGATGCGGTATTCCGTTATTATTTTACCCAGGCGAAGGAGCAGCATATCCGGATCGAGGCAGAGCTTATCATGCCGGAGTCATTGCCGGCAGATGTGTCAGAGCTGTCGATCGTATTTGCCAATGCACTGGAAAATGCGATCCGTGCCTGTATGGAGCTGCCGGAGGAGAAGCGAGAGATTCAGTGCAGAAGCAGAGTATGTTCCAGATTGATCCTGCAGGTAGATAATCCGTATCTTGGAGAAATACGCTTTGACCGTGAAGGAAGGCCGGTGACGACCCGGAAAGGGCATGGAACCGGTACCCAGTCGATCGCGGCATTCTGTAAAAAGTATAATGCCATCTGGGACTATCAGGCAGAGGATGGCTGGTTTCGGCTACGGATCGCAGTATAAGAAAAAAGTGCCATTCCAGAATGGTTTGGCACTTTTTTCTTTATACCGGTCAATCATAACAAGCAGTTCGTTCTGATCAGAGGATCAGGCAAGTGGTGTTCCGGTTATCCGCTCGTATGCCTCCAGGTATTTGTCAATGGTCTTTTGGGCTACTTCCTCCGGAAGTGTCCAGTCATTGTCCGGATTGTCCTTTAACCAGTCCCGGGCGAACTGCTTGTCAAAGGATGGCTGTCCGTGTCCCGGCTCGTAACCATCTGCAGGCCAGAAGCGGGAGCTGTCCGGAGTAAGAATCTCATCTCCGACCACAATGACACCGTTCTCGTCCAGACCGAATTCAAACTTGGTATCTGCAATAATGATCCCTTTTGTTAATGCATAGTCCGCACACTTCTTATATAATGCAATGGTGTAATCTCTCAGTTTTTCCGCGTATTCCTGTCCTTTACCCGGATAAAGCTTTTCTAAATGTGCTACACTCTGCTCAAAGGAGATATTTTCATCATGATCGCCCAGGTCGGCCTTCGTGGAAGGAGTGTAGATCGGTTCCGGCAGCTTATCGGATTCCTGCAGTCCTTCCGGCAGCCGGATGCCGCATACGGTTCCGTTTTCCTGATAGCTTGCCCAGCCGCTTCCGGTGATATAGCCCCGCACGATGCACTCGATCGGGAGCATTTCAAGCTTCCGGCACAGCATGCTGTTGCCGTCGAACCCTGGCTGACGGAAATATTCCGGCATATCGTTTACATCTGTGGAAAGCATATGATTCGGAAGAATATCGGAGGTTAGATCAAACCAGAATTTTGACATCTGTGTCAGAACAGTTCCCTTCTTATGAATGGTATTCTTCAGAATAACATCAAAGCAACTGATCCGGTCTGTTGCAACCATGATCAGACTGTCTCCATTATCGTAGATTTCACGTACTTTACCTTCTTTGATCGGTTTTATTTCGTTTGTACTCATTTGGCTACCTCTCTATCATAAAATTTGCTTATGTCCTGTTAAGCATAGTTGATTTTACAGAAAAAATCAATAGCTTCATTCTATTTAGGTTCAACTTGAATTTTATGCCTGCTTCATGTATAGTTAAATATATCAATCAGATAAAATGTTTAATGTGCAGAATGTATATGCGGAGGGTAAAGGTATGAATCAGAATGGGTTAATGATGCAGTATTTTGAATGGTATTTACCGGATGATGCTTCTTTATGGAAGACCCTGAAGGCAAATGCTGCGAAGCTGAAGACGATGGGTGTCAGTGCAGTCTGGCTGCCCCCGGCTTATAAGGGTGCTCAGGGAATCCATGATGTAGGATATGCTGCTTATGATCTGTATGATTTAGGTGAATTTAACCAGAAGGGAACCGTTCCGACCAAATATGGAACCAGAAAGGAATATCTGGATGCCATCTCGGTCTTACAGGAAAAGGGGATCGAAGTTTATGCAGATATTGTGCTGAATCATAAAATGGGTGCAGATGAGACAGAGCAGATTACTGCCGAGGAGTTCAATGCCTGTGACCGGAATCAGATGATCGGGGATAAGAAGGTGATACTCGGCTGGACAAAGTTTACCTTTCCGGGAAGAAAGGGAAAATACTCGAAATTCACCTGGAACTGGACTCATTTTGACGGGATCGACTGGGATCAGAGAACCCAGAAAAGTGCAATATATAAGTTTGAAGGAAAGGAATTCGATCAGGAGGTTGACGAAGAGAACGGCAACTATGATTATCTGATGGGTTCTGATCTGGATTTTGATAACCCGGAGGTAGAACAGGAATTATACCGGTGGGGAGAATGGTATCTGAATACCACAGGAGTAAACGGGATGCGGCTGGATGCGGTAAAGCATATCGGCAGCAGCTTCTACCGTAAGTGGCTTCCGGCGATGCGTAAGATCATGGAGAAGGAGCTGTTTACGGTCGGGGAATACTGGCACTGGGATGTGAACCATCTGGAATCCTATCTGGATAAGGTGGATAATACCATGAGTCTTTTCGATGTACCGCTGCATCTGCACCTGCACGACGCATCCAGGGCACATGGAAGCTATGACCTCCGGACGATTCTGGATCATACACTGGTTGCAAGAAGACCGATGCAGGCGGTCACCTTTGTTGATAATCACGACAGTCAGCCGGGACAGTCTCTGCAGTCCTGGGTAGAGGACTGGTTTAAACCGATGGCATATGCCCTGATCCTGTTACGGGAAAGCGGTTATCCGTGTCTCTTTTATGGAGACTATGCCGGAATTCCGAATAATGATATTCCATCTATGAAAACGGTACTGGATCGGCTGTTACGACTGCGGAAAAAATATGCCTATGGACCACAGCATGATTATCTGGATGATCCGAATGTGATCGGCTGGACCAGAGAGGGAGATGCCGAGCATAAGGATTCCGGGTGTGCAGTGATCCTGTCAGATGGTACAGGCGGGACCAAGCGGATGTATGTGGGCAGACAGTTTGCAGGAAAGCATTTTGTAGACGAGATGAAGAATGCAAAATATAATATCAAGATTGATGAAGAAGGCTTTGGCGATTTCTATGTGAATCGTGCAGCAGTGGCTGTATGGATCCAAAAGGAACCAAAAGCAAAGAAGACGGAAGAATAGCAGACAGTCCGCGGGAAGAGTACCCTGTGGAAGGGAATTGGAAGAGGTGAAGGAAATGGGAAGAACCATTCATACAGAAGCGGTGGACTTGTTGTTTGATGCTATTCAGACACTAAAGACCAGGGAAGAGTATTATGCGTTTTTTGAGGACCTGTGTACGGTGAATGAGGTGCTTTCTCTGGCGCAGCGGATTGAAGTTGCACAGAAGCTGGAAGCCGGAAGTACCTATCAGGAGGTTACCCATGATACCGGGGCATCCACAGCTACGATCAGCCGGGTAAACCGAATGCTGAATGACGGTACGGATGGCTTACGGAACGCACTGGAACGGTTACAACAGGAATAGGAAAGGGAACTGAACAGTTTCCCGAAAGAAAAATCGCTTAGACCGGAGGTTTAAGCGATTTTTATATAATATATAATGCAATTCACTATTTCTTCTTTGGCTCTCTGCCGTCCCTTGCTTCTTTGCCGGATGAACCTGCCTGCTCCGGATTATCCGGTTTTACAGGCGTTAACTGGTCAATGATCTTTTCCACCAGTTGTGTCTTAAGATAGATATCATAGCTGAGCAGCGCAACAAACGTAAAGTCCTGAAGATAACTCTTTTCCTCTATGGAAGTATCCGGATGTTGTTCGGTCAGCTTCTTATATACGATCTCATAAGAAGCAAAGATGCCCTGCTTATCCAGCTGGTACTGATCTCTGGCTAATTCTACCACAGTATTATAGATACTGGTCAGATTCACGGTATCCGTACCGGAGGCATCAAAATAACTTTCGATCATCGGATTTAACAGCTTCTGTATATCACCGATTGAAAGAAAGTTTTTCAGATAATAGGTGTAGATCAGAAGAATGATATGCTCCTTGGAATACTTCTTCTTTTCCGGTGGCGGGAGCAGGTGATTCTTGGTATAGTTATTGATCATGGTCTTTGTCAGGATCTTATCCTCGGGGAACCGCTTGTTATTGCTCAGATGCTTATCCATAAAGGTCGTAACCTGATCCATATACAACTCGATTGCGGGAATGTCTGCGGGTTCGATATAATCCATCTGAATCGCATCCCGGATTTCTTTTTTTATTTCGTCAAAGGTCGTTCCCTTCATGTTCTCCACTCTTTTCATTCTTACATAATAACTGTATTATATAGTATTTAAAACCATAAGTAAAGGAAATTCTATCCTCATCTTCGGAGCTGATCATAGATTTCCTGAACGACATCCGATTTGTTCATAGTATATAAATGAATCCCGTCCACCTGTTCTGCGATAAGAGCGCGGATCTGTTCATTGGCATATTCAATTCCCGCCTTTCGCATATCTTCCGGATGATCCCCGTACTTCGCCAGCAGATTACTTAATTTTGCCGGGACGGAAGAACCGGAAAGCTGTACGCTGGTACCGATCTGTTTCGCAGAGGTGATCGGCATGATCCCTGCAGAGATCGGAGTCTGAATCCCATGCGCTCTGGCCTGTTCCCGAAATCGCAGAAACTTTGAATTATCAAAAAACATCTGTGTAATGAAGAAATTTACGCCGGCATCCGCCTTTAATTTTAAGAAGTGCAGGTCTTCCTCCAGATTGGCTGACTGGGGGTGCTGTTCCGGATAGCAGGCAGCAGCGATACAGATATCAGAGTCTGCAGCATCGCGAATGATCGGGATAATGTCACTGGCATGCTTGAAACGACGGTTTGCAAAGTCCTCGTCACTCATATCCCTGGGCTGGTCGCCCCGGAGGGCCAGTACATTGTGAACACCCTTTGCATTCAGTTCCTTCACGATACTTCGCAAAAACGGTTCATCCATGGCAACTGAGGTTAAATGTGCCAGAGCCTCCGTTTCGCAGATATTCTGAATATAAGCAGCAATGGTCGCGGTCTTCTTGCTGGTTCCGCCGCCGGCACCATAGGTAACACTGATGAAGTCCGGATGACATGCCTGAATCTCATCCAGTGTCTTAAATATGCCGTAGATATCATCGTTTCGTTTGGGAGGGAAGACCTCACAGGAAAAGACGGTTTTATCGGTTTGAAAAATATTGTTGATCATAAGGTTCTCCTTTTATAGATGTGTATTGGTTCCGGTGCGCCCGGGATGGATGCCGGCCTGCATTATAAAAGACACAGTCTTACGCTGTGCCTTTTATACTCGGATATCAATATTCTGTCCCAGATCCGGTGAAACGGAAGCTTCCATCATTTTTGTAAGTGCCTCGCCCGTGACTTCGGCTGTATCCAATGCCTTTGACATCATGGCAATTCCCCAGTTCGTATTCACTTTATCCATGGACATGGCGATTGATAATGCTGGGATATCCATATATCCACCTCCTATTGATTTCCTTTTTATTATAGCAAACCAGAAAAAAATTGCAACGGGTATTTTCAAATTCCGACAAAGATGGGTTGACTTCCGGAAAAAGGCTTGCTATAATCTATTCAATGATTTGTAATAACTTTGTAACATTTGGCGTTCGTTTTAGGAGGAATTCATAATGATACGCAAAACGATAAGGAATACGGCAGTATTCGCTGCCGGTATTGCAATGATCCTGAGTCTGAATGGTATGGATATACAGGCGGCAGAGGCTTACAGAGATACTGCAGTTGCCGGAATTGATGCGGCAATCGACGAATATATACTGAATGCCCCGCAGGAGCCTTCCGTACCGGAGGGAACGGAGGCGACTGAGGCGGAACCTTCGGAAGCTCTGGTACAAGCAGAGGCAGTGACGGAGGCACCGGTACCGGAATCTACAGCACGGTATCCGCAGTTTGAGAATCGATTGATGGCAAATGTAACGGATTATATGAATATCCGTTCAGAGGCGGATGAGAATTCCGAAGCTGTAGGAAAGCTTCCACATGGAGCAGTCGCGGATGTATTGGAGCAGGGAGAAGCCTGGACAAAGATTGAATCCGGTTCGGTCGTTGGCTATGTCAAGAATGAATATGTTGTATTCGGTGATGATGCCGGTGATTATGCAGCAGCAAACTGTGATAAGATCGCAACGGTTACGACCACCACATTAAAGGTGCGGGAGGAAGCGAATACTGATAGCACCTGTCTTACTCTGATACCGGAGGGCGAGACCTATGAAGTGTTGGAAGAACAGGAAGGATGGACAAAGCTGCTGATCGCAGATGAGTTTTCCGGTTATGTGTCCAATGAGTTTATCCGGATCGAGTTTGATCTGGGAAAAGCAATTTCAAAGGAAGAGGAAGAGGCAGAACAGGCCAGGCAGGCGCAGGCGGCGCAGGCAGCACAGAGTTCTGCGAACGCGAACACTCAGCAGGCTCCGCAACAGTCAGTACCAGAGGATGGCGTGGTAAGCGGCACCCGTCAGGATGTAGTGAATTATGCGTTACAGTTCGTAGGAAATCCATATGTATATGGAGGAACCAGCCTGACAAACGGGACAGACTGTTCCGGTTTTACCATGAGCGTGTTTGCACACTTTGGTTATACGTTAAATCGTACCTCCAGAGGTCAGATCAATAACGGAACGAATATCGGCATATACGAGGTGCAGCCGGGCGACCTGTTATTCTATAACAATGGCGGTACGACAATAGGACATGTTGCGATCTATATCGGTAATGGCCAGATTGTACATGCCAGCACACCGAAGACGGGTATTATCGTATCCAATGCATATTACCAGACACCGTGTGGAGCGACAAGAATCCTGCCATAGGATAAGCAGTTTTCGAATCATCGGTTACATAGAAGAATGAGGTATTGACAAAAAAATAAAGGACCCCTGTGATGGCGGTCCTTTTTTTGATGTTTTAAATTGTAAAAACGTAAGATTATAAAATTTAGATTTTTCTTTCAGATATTAGAGAAACTCAGGAATTTTATAAAGTACAAATGGATAAAGAAACAGATCCTGCAATAGATTCTAAGGCTTTGTCAACCATGCAAAGCAAAAGCTGCCGGAAAGGAGGAATGAGTAAGCGTTAAGGTGAATGGATGAAAGATTGTACAGGATGGTATATAAGATTACAAAAGGAAACAGCAAGATACGATTTGATGAAGGATGGAAAGGACAAAGGATATGATAAGAAAAAAATGGCGTGGAATTGTAATCGGATGCATGATGCTGGGAGCCGGCATCTCGATAGCGGTATCCCCTTGCTACGGGGAAGAAGAGGAAGGCATTGAATATGAATATGATGAACTGAACCGGGTGGTACAGGCGGTTTATCCCGATGGTACTACAGTCGTATATCATTATGATGAAAATGGAAATCTGCTGGAAACAACGGTAGTTCCGCCGGAGGATGCATCTACCTCTGATCCAAATGGAGGGAGCACCTCGGACAGCGGTAATGCAGGAAGTGACAGCCAGACCGGCAGCGATACGAATGGGGGCACCAGTACATCTGACAGACAGGGCGAGCATACCGGAAATGCGGCGACGGGCGGTAAAGAAAACCAGGAAGGGAAGACAGAAGTGCCGGAAGATACGGATAAGCAAGGCAATGGTACCAGCACCCCGAACGAAGGAACTGAAACGACAGGTTCTGATACCGGGGAATCCGCGGAAGCCGGCAATGATGAAGAAGCGACTGATGCACAGAAGGAGCAGGAAACAGAGGCAAAGCGTGGAGCCGGCTATCTCTGGTGGCTGCTTGGCTTGCTTGCAGCGGCAGTCGCAGGTGGAATCGTATGGATAACAGGAAGGAGGAAGCGTCATGAGGAAGAGGAATAGAAAACAGACAGGAAGACGGTGCCTGGCACTGTTGTTATCTATATTAATTCTGTTTCAGAGTGTGGATCTGTCCGGCATTTCCGGCTTGATACCGGTATACGGGGCAGACGCAACAGAGGAAGTACAGCCGACGCAGACCTCCGGCACAGCAGAAGAGGGAGAGATAACACAGGTTTCCGATGGGGCAGAAGAGGAACCACCACATCAATGGGGCGCGGAGGACAAACCGCTTTCCTGTGAAGGGGGAGTTTATGAGGGGGATTTAAGCATCTCCGATCCATCCTATCTGACGGAGGATCTGATCGTGGAAGGAAGTCTGTCTCTTTATCAGGATCTGTATCTGAACGGGCATACACTGACCGTACGCGGAAAGATGGAGCATTATCATGGAACGCTTGAGCTTGCAGGCAATATGGAG
>ERZ777011.1310-NODE-1310-length-27265-cov-3.093863_pt1 | contig 27265 bp, 22 predicted proteins | sample MGYA00374964_ERZ777011 | MGnify/ENA primary metagenome ERZ777011 (study PRJEB29310, sample SAMD00008975) | mouse gut metagenome | study: EMG produced TPA metagenomics assembly of the Metagenome analysis of fecal microbiota from mouse which was promoted... | reverse complement strand
TGTTCCGAAGCTTTAAAAAATTATATTTAGCTGCCTGCCTCCCCTTAAGCCCTCCCCATTCCGCCTCCTAGAGCCTTTTAATGGGACATACCCGGACTTCATGTGAGGAACTTTCTTTTTCAAACGTACAAATTAATATTTATTCACCCCACACATAGTCTTAATATAAGCCTCCCCCACAAATAAATATTGATTTATGAAATAGTAAAGGGTATAATGTTGCTTAGTAACCATGAGTATTTTCAGGTTAAAAACAGAAAAGATAAGAAGGACATATCATACAATGTACGAACAATATCTAAGCTATGTTAAGGATTATTTAAAAGAGCATAACGGAATAAAATCCGATGTGCCTGAGCAGACATTTAGGGACAGGTTTGAGCATACAAAGCGTGTTATTAAATGGCTGGATATTATATCGGAGGGAATAGAGGCAGACAGGGACGCATTGTATCTGGCGGCTGTGTTTCACGATATAGGCTATGCAGACAGGGATAATAAAAATCATGGAAAAAGAGGGGCGGCCGTTTTTAAGGAGTTTGCAAAAAGAGAGGGGTTTGACGACAGGCTTATAGAAAAGGTTGCTTATATAATAGAAAAACATTCAGACAAAAAGCTTTTGGGAACAGATATTCCGCTAGAGCTTACATTGCTTATGGAGGCCGACCAAATGGACGAGGAGGGCGCCATGAGGATTGTATGGGATTGCCTTGTTTCAGGCAAAATAGGAGCTGACAGCTTTAGAGACGCATACGACAGAATGATACGGTTTAAAAGCAATATGCCAAATTCCATGGTGACGCCCCGCGCCAAGGAGATATGGGAGCAGAAAAGCAGGCTGTATAATGAATTTTTAGCCCAGCTTGAATCAGACCTGTTTATTGACGATAAAAAAAATATATACATAAAAAAGAAGGAAAAATAAAATGAATCATATTATTTCAAAATTGCTCATATATGGAGATATGCCAAAGGATTCTATACTTATGGAGCTTAGTGACATATGTAAAAAAATTGAGGATAAAAGCGAGACGGCTGACGTGCTTACAACAAGAGTATTGTGCCAGATAAAGAGAATCCTTAAAATTGCCACAGACTATGGCTTTGATGAGAATTTATGGCATAATTACCTTACATATATACTTATTACAGATGAGAATCCCTTTACCATCACATGTGAGAAGGTTGGGGCAGGAAAGGGAAGCGTAAATATATTTGCAAAAAATGACTTTAAAGCCTTTATGGAGCTTTTTAATTATGATTTTACGGATATGGAAAGGCTTCTTGGAATAAACTGCTTTACAGTTTTGTCAGATTATAAGGCAACTGTTAAGCCGGAGCTTATGTACAATAAAAATGTAAGCGAAAAGGTTATAGCCTTAAGCCGCAGTCTTGAAAGGGCTAGTGATGAAAATGAGTTTTTTGACATTATTACGGGCTTTTATAAGGATTACGGAGTAGGAGTGTTCGGACTTAACAAGGCCTTCAGAATAGCTGACGGAAGCTTAAGAGAGCAGTCAGAGGACAGCCATACCATTGGAAGCATAAAATTTTACGCCATAAATAATATGGACAGAGTTATGCTGGACGACCTTATAGGCTATGAGCTTCAGAAGAAAAAGCTGGTGGAAAACACAGAGGCTTTTGTGGAGGGAAGAAAGGCAAATAATGTGCTGCTTTTTGGAGACAGCGGAACAGGTAAATCAACAAGCATAAAGGCTATAGTAAATCAGTATTATGACAGGGGATTAAGGCTTATTGAGATTTACAAGCATCAGTTTAAGGAGCTTTCAAATGTTATAGCAGCCATAAAAAACAGGAATTATAAATTTATAATATATATGGATGATTTGTCATTTGAAGAATTTGAGATAGAATATAAATTTCTTAAGGCAGTGATAGAGGGAGGAGTAGAAACAAAGCCTGATAATATACTTATATATGCAACCTCAAACAGACGCCATCTCATAAAGGAAACATGGAATGACAGGGATGACGTAGAGATGAAAAACGGCATTCACAAATCAGATACAATGGAGGAAAAGCTATCCCTTGTAAACAGGTTTGGAGTGACAATAAGCTATGAGAAGCCAAGCCAGAGGGAATATTTTGATATAGTTACAGGGCTGGCAAAGAGGGAAGGCCTTAATATTGATGATGATACGCTTAAGGCAGAGGCTAATAAGTGGGAGCTTAGCCATGGCGGAATATCAGGAAGAACTGCCAAGCAGTTTATTAATTATCTCCTTGGAAAAATTTCAGATTAGAAAGGCAGTGATATTGTGAAAAATGAAAATCTTCACGAAAAAGCTCAAAAAAAATATGGAGGCATATCTGAGGAGGAGCTGAAAAAATTAAAGACAAAGGTAGAAAAAAAGAGAAAAAGCTATAACAGTCCCCAGGATATTATAACAGTGTTTGCCATATTTGCCATACTTGCGCTGCCATGCGTTCTTTTATCATTTATAGACAGAAATCCGGAGTCATTGATAGGCTCGTCAGGGGCAGCCGTAACACAAAGACGGCACGAGGAGGCAAAGCAGGTAAGCTATGTTGTAACAGGTATAATAGGGGCAGTGTCTATAAGTGTTATCGCCCTGTTTGCATGGAGTATGAAGAAAAGAAAAAAGAGGGAGGCAAGGGAGTTTGAGCTTAGGGAATTAAAAAGACTTCAGCTTGAGGCTGCAAGAAAGCGGGTGGCAAATGCCCGCAGGGACCCACAGCTTATGCCGAATCTTTCCGAATTGGAAAGGCGTCAGATAATGAGGAAATATTCATTAGATGACAGACTGGATTATGACGGGAAGGATTATAAGGATATTAGTGAAGATTTAGATTATGATATTGAAGGGCTTTTGGCTCAATACGATGAAATAGATGAGGATGCAGGATTTTTTGACAGGATAAAAAAGTTTTTCAGGAAAATTTTCAGAAGAAAAAAAGCTTAGATTAGTATACCGGTCAATACTTTTTAGCTGCAGGTTTAAAAAGCTTAAAAGCAGATTTATTATAGCTTAAGTATATGAGGCGGGAAATTTGTGATATATATAAGAAATATGAGAGGAATTTTAATCAAATGAAAAGAACGGCAAAAATCAGAAATATAGTACTTGGAGAGGGGAGGCCTAAGATATGCGTTCCGGTGACAGGAGTATCATATGAGGATATAGTCAGTCAGATGGAAAAAATATATCGTGACTACAGGCAAATTGCAGATATAATAGAGTTAAGAATAGATTTTTTTGAAGAAGTATTCGATAATGAAAGGCTTTCAGGGCTTCTTAAGAGCGTAAGGCAGGCTATAGGCGATATGGCGCTGCTTTTAACCTTCCGTACAAAAAGGGAGGGAGGAGAGAAGGAAATATCGCCGGAAAAATATATGGAGCTTATAAAGCTTTCCATAGACAGCGGCATGATAGACGGGGCAGATGTAGAAGCCTTTTTTGATGATAATATATTAAAAGATGTTTCAGACTATTCAAAGGGAAAAAATGTAATAATAATAGGTTCAAACCATGATTTTGAAAAGACGCCTGAGAAATCAGAGATTGTCAGACGCCTTAAAATAATGGAGGAAAGAGGAGCCGATATAGCTAAGATAGCGGTCATGCCAAAATCAAAAATGGATGTGGCAGAGCTTATTACAGCGTTATGCGATGCAGATGAAATGCTTGATATACCTGTTGCAGCAATTTCAATGGGAAAGCTTGGCGTTGTAAGCCGTATTGCCGGAGAAGTATTTGGCTCATGTCTCACATTCGGAGTGGCAGACAAAGCGTCGGCGCCAGGGCAGCCTGAGGCAGAAAAGCTTATGGCAGCCTTGGAATTATTAAGCTTAAAGGATAATAAAGAAATGGATGTAAAAGAAAAAAATTACAAAAACGAAAAAAACATAATGCTTATAGGCTTTATGGGAGCAGGCAAAACTACCGTTTCAAGAGAGCTTACAAGGCTTACGGGAAAAAGCGAGGTAGATATGGACGCATATATAGTACAAAATGAGGGCCGCAGCATTAATGAAATATTTGAAAAACAGGGAGAGGCTTATTTCAGGCAGCTAGAGACAAAGTATCTGGGCGAGATACAAAAAAATTCAGGGTATATTGTTTCCTGTGGTGGAGGAGCTGTATTAAAGGATGAAAATGTCCGGCTTATGAAGGAAAACGGAGTGATAATATTACTTACGGCAACTCCTGAAACTACTCTTTTGCGTGTACAGAATTCAAAGGACAGACCTATTTTAAACGGCAATATGAATATAGAGTTTATAACTCAGCTAATGGATAAGAGAAAGGACAGATATCTGGAGGTTGCAGATATAATAGTGGAGACTGACAATAAAGCGGTAAGAGCTATTGCAGATGAGATTTTGGAAAAATATTCGCTCTTTTGTAAAAAATAGTTGAAAAAAAGCATTATATATTATAAAATATATCTAATGTGTGCCTTTGATATATGTGAGGCATGTAATTAAGGAGGATTTTTAATGATATCAGCAGGCGATTTTAGAAATGGATTGACAGTTGAAATCGAAGGAAACGTATTTCAGATTATTGAGTTCCAGCACGTAAAACCGGGAAAGGGCGCTGCCTTCGTAAGAACAAAATTAAAAAATATTAAGAACGGCGGTGTTGTAGAAAAGACCTTCCGTCCTACAGAGAAGTTTCCACAGGCTCGTATAGAGAGAAAGGACATGCAGTATTTATATTCAGACGGAGAGCTGTATAACTTTATGGATACGGAAACCTTTGAACAGATAGCCTTAAATCAGGACAATGTAGGGGATTCCCTTAAGTTTGTCAAGGAGAATGAAATGGTTAAAATTTGTTCCCACAACGGAGAGGTTTTTGCCATAGAGCCGCCTCTTTTTGTAGAGCTTGAGATTACAGATACGGAGCCGGGCTTTAAGGGAGATACGGCTACAGGAGCAACAAAACCCGCTATAGTAGAAACAGGAGCTACAGTATATGTTCCGTTGTTTGTTGAGCAGCATGATATTATAAAGATTGACACAAGAACAGGTGAGTACCTTTCAAGAGTGTAGGCTTAAGATTATTGCACCGTAAGATTTTTTACGGTGCTTTTTTTGCGAAAAGGGATAATTATCCGAAAAGGTGTAATTTTACAATAATGGATAAACCTGATATGGCAGTTACAGGCAGTATAAGGATTAGTGGAGGATAGACAGTGGAAACAGGAATTAGGGACAAGGCGTTAAGCGTATGGGAAAGGCTGCTTTTAAGAGGAATTTCTTCTGTGCTTATAGTAACCGTGCTTAATCTTTTAACTATAGACAGTAACTGGAAGGAAATAAGCTATACGGAAAATATAAGCGCGGTAATGTGGCTTATTAATGTGACGATAGCATTTGCCGTAATAAGTATAATAAATATTTTATTGAGAATGACAGGTCTTTATAATGCTGATGCTGTTATACTTTTTATGTCCTCGTTATTAACGGGACTAATGATGCTTATAGAGGCAAGCGACATATATTTATCACTTATTACGGTTGCGTTTGTACTGTTTTGCGCAGGCTTTTTAATAAAAAGATTTCCTTATTTTATAAAAAGGCTTAGCTTTAGCAGCACAACAGTAAAGCTTACTCTTTTTGGCCTTTTTCTCCTTACGTTTATATATGTGGGTACTCTTGTGGTTTTACGCTATTTTTTATTTAAAACGCCCAACTTTGATTTTGGGATATTTTCACAAATGTTTTATTACATGAAGGAAACAGGGCTGCCAATGACTACAACAGAAAGGAATTATTACCTTTCCCACTTTGCAATTCATTTTTCGCCTGTATTTTATTTGATTCTGCCTGTATATTTTATATTTCCCCATCCCGTTACCCTCATAGTAGTCCAGCTTTTGCTTGTTCTCTCTGGAGCCATACCGGTATATTTAATGTGCAAAAATAAAAAGTATTCAGGCTTTATTACCTTAGGTATTGTGGCGGTATTTCTTTTATATCCTACCATGAGAAGCGGTCTGTTTTACGATTTCCACGAAAATAAATTCCTTACGCCGCTGCTTTTGTGGCTGCTTTATTTTACAGAAAAAGAAGGCTTATCCTTAAAAGCCAAAAACCTTCTAATAGCTGTATTTACTCTGCTGTCGCTTATGGTAAAGGAGGATGCGGCTATTTACGTTGCGTGTATAGGATTATTTATGCTGGTATATAAAAAAGGGAAAAACGACAGGCTTACAGGCTTGTTTATATTGCTTGGCGCAATAATATATTTCCTTATAGTATATTATCTTCTCGGCAAATATGGCGCAGGAAGCGCCATTAATTCCATAGGCCGTTATGATAATTTTTTTGTATCGGATAACGACGGACTTTTAGATATGCTTATGAATATTTTAAAGAATCCTGCATATGCCATAAAGCAGCTTCTGACGGCGCAAAAGCTGGAATTTGTTTTGTGGACAATGGCGCCTGTGCTGTTTGTTCCTCTTATGTCAGGCAATGCAGCCATATATATTTTGCTTATACCGTATCTGGTGATAAATCTGCTTACAAATTACGGTTATCAATACGACATAGGCTTTCAGTATACATTTGGCTCATGTACCCTTCTTATATATATGGTAATATTATGGTTTGAAGGGGAGGACACAATAAAAAAGCGAGCGGCGGTTATTCTCATGGTTATATCGTCATTGCTTATATCTGAAAACTCTATTGCTTCAAAAAATGCATATTTGGACAATGTAAAGGAGGAGCTTGACTATTGCGCCGAAATATTTGAAATTCTTGAAACTATACCGGAGGATAAAAGCGTATGCGCAGATACATGGTTTGTTCCGGCATTATCAGGGCGCAGGGAAATTTATGAGTACAGTGAAAATCTGGATATAGAAACTGATTTTATAGTACTTGATAAAAGAAGCAAAAATGCAGAGGAAAAAAGTCAAAAGATAGTATATGAAAAGCTTTTGGAGGGCTATCATGTATTCGGTGAAATAGAAGAAAAAATTATTATTCTGGAGAAATAACAGGGCATATGAAAGAAAAAACAGGAAAAATGTTGAAAAAAGTTGACATATGCCAAAGGTTAAGTTAATATATATTTGTCTTAGAGCGTATTTTGCAGTATTTCATTAACCGAAGAAATGAATTTGGAGGTATAATGAATTATACAGAATTTTCAGACTATATAAAAAAATGCTTTAGGGAGCTTATGGGCAATGATGTCCGTATAAATATTATCACAATTATTGGAAATAATGATTGTGAGAGAGAGGCATTGATTATTTTAGAGAAAGACAACACCATGTCGCCCTCTATATATCTTAAGGAATATTATGAGGATTATATGAACGGTGTTCCTATGGGAGAAATTATTGCCTGTATATATGGTGTCTACAAAAGATACCGTATACAAAACGATATTAATGCAGATTTTTTTTATAACTATGAAAAGATAAAAAAGAGTATTGTATATAAGCTTGTAAATAAAGAGAAAAACAAAAAGATGTTGCAGGATATTCCTCATTATGACGTTCTTGATTTATCGGTGGTGTTTTATTTTATTATAAATACAGAAAGCGTACAGAATGCCACGGCAATGATAAATAATGAGCATTTAAAAATGTGGAATGTCAGTAGGGATGAAATTTTTAAAATAGCCGAAGAAAATACGCCAAGGCTTCTTGCATATGATATTAAATCAATAGATGAAATATTAAAAAAGCATTTTGAGCAATGCAGGGGATTTGATGAGTATATTTCAGATAACGGGGCTATGCATATGGAGAAATTGTCACTTAGTCAGACAGATGTAAAAATGTTTGTTCTAACAAACATTTTTCAGATGAACGGGGCGGCATGTATGTTATATGAAAAACCGGTAAGATGGTTTTCGGAGAAGATAAATTCAGATATATATATAATTCCCAGCAGTATACATGAGGTGATAATGCTTCCTGTAAACGATATAGGAAAAGATGAGCTGAATGTTATGGTAGAGCAGGTAAACAGGGAAGAATTAGCTGAATGTGACATATTATCGGACCATGTGTATTTGTATGACAGAAAAAAGGATACAATAATTATACCTTAATGTAGCGCAGTTTGCGTATATTGTATTTTTATTTTGGATTTGACGTAGAGAAAGATATAAAAAATGCACTCGGCGAGAATCGAACTCGCATTTTACCTTCCGGAGAGGTACGTTCTATCCATTGGACTACAAGTGCAACATATATATTATATCAAAAACAAGAAAAATATCAATACCATATTTGGGATGTCAGCAAAAATGCAGACAGAACGGAGGATAAGGTGAACGATAAGGATAATAAATATATATTTGACGACGACGAAAATGACGCTCTTGAGATAGCTGAATATCTTGAGAGAGAGTTAGATGATATGGATGCAAGGGAAAAAAGCAGAATTAGCAGACATGACAATAAGACTCGAAATTCTGCCGTATCCACAGAAAAAAGGGATAGAAATAAGGAGGCCCGCTTTAAATCCGGAGTAGGCAGGGGAAGAGCGGCAGGCAGACCTAAAATAAAAGTAAAGCCTCCTGAAGCTAAAGGAAGAAAGCTTAAAAAGCCAAAGTTTATTTTGCTTTATGAGAAAAATAAGCTTAAGGTTTTGTGGAGCGCGCTGGGAGTTCTTATTGTTATTTTGCTGATGGCGCTTATTGTCACAAATATAAATAAAAGTGATGACGCTGAGAAAAATTCCGATAAAAAAACAAATTTGGCGGAGGAACATACTACGGAGGGGGCTACGGATGAAACTACGGCAAGTAATCCCGAGGATGAAAATATGTTTATAGCCGAGCCGGCAGATTCACCGTATAATAAGGTTTGTGAGTCGTTCCTTAAAAACACGTATGTACAGTGGAATGATGAGGCGCTTTCACAGATATGCGATAATACGCAGAATCTGGCAAAGGATAACTATATATATCTTAATAAATACATTGAGGATATTCATGATGTAAACTGCTATGTAGGATATGAGACAGAGGATGGAAAAATTCTTGTATTTGTAACGTATAATATGAAGTTTACAAATATTTCCACAAGTGCTCCTGCCATGGAGGCGGTTGTTATGGTAAAGGCACAGGAAGGTGAAGGCTATCTTATACACAATTTTGAAGTAGGCGACGAGATGGATTTATATACCAGTAATGTGCAGAACAATCAGAATTATCTTGATTTATGTTCAAATATAAACACCCAGCTTTCCGTAGCCCTTGAAAATGATGCGGATTTAAAGAAAGTATATGACGTACTGAACGGTGCGGGAGGCAGTCAATAAAAAAGTGCCGGCAAAAGCCGGTACTTTTTTGGTTGACAAAATATTTTATATGGAGTATAGTAATGTAAGTTTGAGAACTGCTTTATCACTTTAAAGTGTCACAAATAAATTATGTAAATTACTGTACATAGGAAAGGAAAGTAGAAAATGGATATGACAAACAATGGAAATCTGGTGGCATTCAGGCCTGATATTAAGGTTATGGACTGTACATTGCGTGACGGCGGATTAGTAAATGATTTTTTCTTTGCAGACGAATTTGTAAAGGATTTATATAAAGCAAATGTAAAAGCCGGCGTTGACTATATGGAGTTTGGATATAAGGCGTCAAAGGATATTTTCGATGTAAAGGATTTTGGAAAATGGAAATTCTGTGATGAGGAGCATATTAGAGCTATAGTAGGAGACAATAATACAGAGCTTAAGATTTCCGTAATGGCGGATGTAGGAAGAACTGATTACAAAAGGGATATTCTTGAAAGAAAGGACAGCGTAATAGATTTAATAAGAACAGCATGCTATATTCATCAGATACCTGCGGCTATAGAGATGGCAGAGGATGCAAAGGCAAAGGGATATGAGACGTCAATAAACATTATGGCAGTGTCAAAGGTAAGCGACGACGAGCTTAACAGCGGCTTAAAGCTAATAGCAGAAAGCGGAGGAATAGACACTATTTACCTTGTAGACAGCTTCGGCTCCTTTTATCCGGAGCAGATAGAAAGACTGGCAGACAAATATGTAAGCATAGCAAGAGCGTCAGGAAAGACAGTAGGAATACATGCCCATAACAATCAGCAGCTTGCATTTGCAAATACTATTTCTGCCATGAGGAGAGGAGTAAGCCTCCTTGACGCTACAGTAAGCGGAATGGGCAGAGGAGCGGGAAACTGCTTTATGGAATCACTTTTAGGCTTTCTGAAAAATCCAAAATATAATCTTGTACCTGTTATGGATTTGGTAGAGCAGCATATTCTTAAAATGAAGGAGGATGGCGTAATCTGGGGATATGATATTCCGTACCTTCTTACGGGTATATTTAACAGCCACCCACGTTCAGCCATAAAATTCCTTAAGGACGGCAGGACAGATTATGCAAAATTACAGCAGGAGCTTATGGATAATGATTAAAGCATTATAAGAATTAAATTTATTTTTTCATTACTAACTTAGGCAGATGGAATTTTAAACAATAGAAGGAGCGGAGTAATAGCTGTATGACATCTGTTACTTCGCTTTTTTTAATTAATTTGAAAGATACCTGCTAATACAGAAAGGACAGAATATGAAATATAATACGGTTATTTTTGATTTAGACGGAACCTTGCTTAATACTCTTGAGGATTTGACTGATTGTGTAAATCATACAATGAAAACCTTCGGATATAAGGAAAGGACTATTGAAGAGGTGAGAGGCTTTGTTGGGAACGGAATAGGTATGCTTGTGAGAAGGGCGGTGCCTGATTTTGTGACAGAGGAGCAGTATGAAAAGGTATTTGATGAATATAAGAATTATTATACTGAAAACTGCAATATAAAGACTAAGCCTTATGAGGGTGTGCCAGAGCTTATTATTAAGCTTTACAATATGGGAATAAAGCTTGCCATTGTAACAAATAAAAATCAAAAAGCAGTAAATGAATTGAATAAAAAGTATTTTAGTGATATTATTAACGTAGCGGTAGGCGACAATGGAATAAGAGAAAGAAAGCCGTCGGCAGAGCCTGTTAATGAGGCCCTTAAAGCTCTTTCCAGCAAAGCCAGCGAAACCATATACGTAGGAGATTCAGAGGTAGATATAGCTACGGCAGAAAATTCCGGGCTTTACGGGGTATATGTCACATGGGGCTTTAGGGACAAAAAACAGCTTGAGGCTGCCGGAGGGCAGCGATTTATAGATAATCCAAAGGATTTGCTGAAATATTTTTAGGCATCTGCAGGGTTACCGTAACCGGAAATAAAATAAAAAAGAAAGAATATAAAAAAACAAAAAAATATAAAAAATAAACAAAAGTATAGAAAGGAATTGAAAGTATGGCAAAAATAGGATTTATTGGCATGGGAAACATGGGATACGCCATGTTAAAGGGAGCCCTTAGCGTGTTTAGCAGCGGAGAGCTGATTTTTACCGATGTAAATACGGAAAGAATGATAACTGTGGCAAAGGAAACAAAGGTAGCCTATGCGGAAACAAATGCAGAGCTTGCAAACAGCGCAAAATATATTGTGCTGGCAGTTAAGCCGCAGTTTTATAATCAGGTTTTGCACAATATAGAAAATATTGTAAAGGAAGATAATGTCATTATATCCATAGCGCCGGGAATAACAATACAAAGCCTTAAGGACGCCCTTGGGTTTAATTCAAGAATTGTGCGGGCAATGCCGAATACGCCTGCTCTGTTAGGCGAGGGTATGACAGGAATATGCTATGACGATAAGCTTTTAAATTTTGAGGAAAAGGATGTAATAGCAAAGCTTTTCAGCTCCTTTGGAAAATACAGGATAGTGGAGGAGCGGCTTATGAGCGCCGTCACATGTGCATCGGGAAGCTCTCCCGCATATGTATATATGTTTATAGAGGCTATGGCGGACGCAGCGGTTATGAAGGGAATGCCGAGAGGGGCAGCATATGAAATGGTAGCCCAGACAGTGCTTGGCGCTGCAAAAATGGTTCTTGAAACAGGAAAGCATCCGGGAGAGCTAAAGGATATGGTATGCTCCCCGGGAGGAACTACCATAGCGGGAGTGGCGGCTTTAGAGGAGCACGGCTTTAGAAGCAGCATTATTAAGGCTGTCGAAGCATGCTATAATGTGGCAGAGGGATTTAATAAAAAATAAGAGGTGGAATATTATGGAAAATAAACCTATTAAGCGGACAAACAGAGAGCTGGTATATAAGGGAGCAATAACAGAATTATACAAGGATACAATAGAGGATAAGGACGGACATATCCAGTATTATGATTTTATAAAGCATAAGGGAGCCGCTGCAGTTATTCCCGTTACAGACGACGGAAAGCTTTTAATGGTACGTCAGTACAGAAATGCGTTAGACAGATTTACCATAGAGATACCTGCAGGGGGAAGAAATACCCCTGACGAGCCAACAAGGGATTGCGCGGCAAGGGAGCTTGAGGAGGAGACAGGCTACAGGTCTGATAATCTTACGCTTCTTTTGAGCATAAAAACTACGGTTGCCTTTTGCAATGAACTGATAGATATATATGTGGCTGAAAATCTTGTACCGTCAAAGCAGCATCTTGACGAGGGTGAATATGTAGATGTAATTGAATATGACATAGAGACACTGGTAAATATGGTGTATGACTGTACCATACAGGATGCAAAGACAGTGTCAGCCATTTTGGCGTATGCGCATAAATATGCTAAGAAATAGAGGTATTAATCAGGAACTGGGGAGGAAAAACAAGTATGATACCAACAAAGGACGAGGCTGAAAGATTATTAAAGGAAGCTGAGTTATGTAATCCCGGACCTTGGGGAAACCACAGCAGGATTGCGGCGCATTGCGCTGAAAAAATAGCCGGAGCATGTCCTAGGTTAGATTCCGAAAAGGCATATATACTTGGATTGCTTCATGATATTGGGAGAAGGTTTGGCGTCAGTCATTTAAGACATGTATCAGACGGCTATACATATATGATGTCATTGGGATATGATGAAGCTGCGAGGATTTGTCTTACACATTCTTTTAACAATCAATCCGTGAAAGAGTATATTGGCAATTTTGATGTTACCCATGAAGAATTGGAACTGATTAATACTGAATTGCATAAAGTTATTCCAGATGATTATGACAGATTGATTCAGTTATGTGATTCACTTGCAGGAAGTGAGAAAATATTGGATATAGAGGAGCGTATGGGTGACGTAAAAAGAAGGTATGGCTCATATCCGCAAGAAAAATGGGATTCAAATATAAGATTGAAAGAATACTTTGAAAGAAAAGCCGGAAAAAACATTTATGATATTGTAGAGAAGGAAACATACAGATTATAATAATATGGAATAAATTTTTTTTCCTGTTCATATATTTCCCTATAAAACAGGCAGATATAACAGGGAGGATGACATGGAAAAAATAATAAGGGGCAGGATAAAAACCATAGAGCTTAACGGCATACGGGAGTTTTACGGAAAATACAGGTTTTTTGTATGGTTTTTTTTAGGCATCATTTTGGGAACTCTTTGTATGAATATTTTTTGCGAGTATTTTTATGACAAGCTTGGTATTTATACAACGTACTTTATGGAGACTTACGGAAATATCATTGTAGATAAAAAAAGCCTTTTTTGGTATTCCCTAAGGGATTACGCCTTGGAGGCGTTTTTAATATTTTTGTTATCACCTACATCTGTAGGCTCTGTTTTCTTAAATTTATTTTGCGGCTATAAGGGAGTGGTTATATCTCTCCTTATATCCTCGTCGGTATTAAAATATGGTATTGGCGGAGTGCTTATATATTTATTGAGTATTTTTCCCCACTACATTACATACGGAATAATGCTCTGGATAATGATTTCCTTTGGAAAGCTTATAAATGAAAAGATAAAAAACTACAGAAAAAACAGATGTCTGGGAGGCGGAATTTTTGAAAGCATAAAAATTTTTTTATGTGAGGTTACAGAGGGGAGAAAGATACTGCTTGCCATAGTGTGGGTGATAGTGCTGCTTGTGATTACGGCATTTCTTGACGTATATGTAAATATGGGAATTATGGGCAGCTTTTTTTAAAATTTTTAATTAAATCCTTTACATAATTTTTTAAACTTTTACGGAGAGAACGAGATGGATGAAAAGCTTAAGGAATTTACCTTATATCTTAAAAATACTAAAAAGAGAACATCAAACACAATAGACTCATATAAAAGAGATATTTCCGGCATGTATGAATATATGAGAAGCAATGAAATATACGATTTGGACAGGATTACATACACAAATATCAATTCATATATTCTGCATATGGAAAAGGAAGGAAAATCACCCTTATCAATTACAAGGGCTATTTCATCAATGAAGACCTTTTTTCATTTTCTTTTGCTCAGGGGATATATAAAGGGTGAGCCGACGGAGCTTGTGACGGCTCCGAAAATAGTGAAAAAGGATAGAAAGCAAAGCTCAAAGGAGGTTACTGACAAGCTTATTTCAAATATAAACGGAAATGCACCAATTACTCTTAGAGATAAAGCCATGATATTATTAATGACCGATACGGGAATGAGAGTGGGGGAAATTACAGGCATACTTATAACAGACATAAATCTCAACATGGGATATATTAATTGCAGAAATTCCAATACAGAAAAAACTTACACAATATCACAGAATGTAAATAAGGCCCTCAGGGAATACATAAATAGCGGAAGAGATTGTCTTTTAAAGGGTGAAAGCCAATATCTGTTTTTAAGCTATAGAGGAGAAAGGCTTACACGACAGGGCTTTTGGAAAAAAATAAAGGAATATGGAAGGAAAGCAGGGCTTATAGGGCAGATAAGTCCGGAAACGCTGAGGAAACAGGAGGTTAAGTAGGTGAAAGCAGATAATTCCCTTTTGCAGTAATAAGAAAATCATGAAATATTGAAGGGAAATATGGTAGGATTTACATTAATGATGAATGTCGGAAAAGAGGAAAGTATATGGAGCTAAAATGGGTGGTAGCCGCAATTAAGATACTGTTGGTTGTTCTGTGTATTTGGTTGGTAGCTTTGTTTATAAAATGGCTATATTCCTTAGATTGGACATTTGAATCTGCAAGCAGGCGGGCAGGCAGGCGTGGAGAAGAAATTGCTGGGGAAATCATTCGCCGGGTTCTTAAGGAAGGTGATTATCTGCTTACGAACGTAGAAATAACGTATGATGGCAGACAGGCAGAGATGGACTGTATTGTTGTCAATAGATTTGGGGTATTTATTTTCGAGGTCAAGAATTACAGTGGTCAGTTGGTGGGGGATGAAGGGGATTATGAATGGCAGAAAATAAAAATCACGGCTTCAGGAAATGTGTATGCAAAGCAGGTGAAAAATCCAATCAGGCAGTTAAAAAGGCAGGTTTATTTGCTGGCGCAGTACCTTAAGTTCAATCAGATTAAAGTATGGGTGGAAGGGTATGTTATTTTGCTCAATCAAAATAGCCCTGTGGAGAGTGAGTGTATCATTTTTAGTCTTTTGGATATTGACAGGGCAGTTCATACGGAAGGAAAAAATCATCTTCTTCCCAAAGAGATAGAACAGATTATTACGCTGTTGCAGCGGGATGTGGGTTAATCATAATTAGATAAAGTTATTGCATATGAAATTTTTTTTCAATATGCTTGCAAAAAAAATATCCTTATCTGGTATTAATTAAGCTCAAATTATTTACACAGATTAATATGTGAAAAGCACAAATATCAAATTAAAAAATGTAACTTTCTCCCAATGAGGGGCTTAAGAATAAAGCCTTACACTCCCTTTATTCTTAAGCCCCGGCCTACATGTGAGGAACTTCCTTTTTCACCTGTACAACTTACCATTTTACTAAAAAAGCATCATACAACTTACCATTCCACTCGCAAAACTCCGCTACACAAGCTCTGCCATATCGCAAAGCAGCCTTTCCGTATCCTCCCATCCAAGACAAGGGTCTGTAATAGATTTGCCATAAACATGATTTTCACAGCCAATCTTTTGAGAGCCCTCCTCAATATAGCTTTCAATCATAAGTCCCTTAACAAGACTTCTTGCTATGTCAGAGTAATTTCTGCTGTGGAGAACATCCTTGCAGATACGTATCTGCTCCTTAAACTGCTTGTTGGAATTTGAATGGTTTGCATCAATAATAACAGCAGGATTTTTAAGGTTTCTTTCCTCATACAGAGAAGCAAGCATCATAATATCCTCATAGTGATAATTTGGAACACACTGTCCGTGCTTATTCTGTGAGCCCCGGAGAATAGTGTGGGTTAAAGGATTGCCGGTAGTCTGAACTTCAAAGCCTCTGTAAAGAAAGGTATGTCCATGCTGTGCGGCAACAACGGAATTCATCATAACAGAAAGTGTTCCGCTTGTGGGATTTTTCATGCCGCAGGGAACATCCATACCGCTTGCAGTAAGCCTGTGCTGCTGGTTTTCCACTGAGCGGGCGCCAACGGCAACATATGAGAGCACGTCAGAAAGATACAGGTAATTATCAGGATAAAGCATTTCGTCTGCTGCGGTAAGTCCTGATACGTCCATAGCTTTTATGTGCATATGACGTATGGCTAAAAGACCGTGAAGCATATCCGGCTTTTTTTCAGGGTCAGGCTGGTGAAGCATACCCTTATAGCCCTCTCCGGTAGTACGGGGCTTGTTTGTATAAACCCGCGGTATAATAATTATCCTGTCCTTTATTTTTTCCTGTACTGCCGCAAGCCTCTCCACATAGTCTAAAAGCGCAGGCTCGTTATCTGCGGAGCACGGACCGACTATAACAAGAAACTTGTCTGATTTTCCCGTAAAGACATCAGCAATCATTTCGTCTCTTTCAGCCTTTAGCTTAACTAAATGCTCGGGTACGGGATACTGCTCCTTTATTTCTGACGGAGCAGGCAGTTTTCTTATAAATTCAAAGCTCATTTGTTTAAACCTCCATATTTTCGTACAATGACTTATTTTAATACAAGATGGGAAAAATAACAATGATTTTTTATGGAAACATTTTTTATGGAAACTTCAATAGCCATAGCCCAAGGCTTTCCGCAGGATATAGTTTAAGGATGAACTGTTACTATGTATATTATGCCGCTGTTATGGCGGTATATAAAGGCTTAGGGAATTATGCTTGCAGAGGAAAAGTGTTTTGTGTATAATAAAATTAATATAAATTGGACGTAAAATATAAGGTTAAATTATAGGCAGATGATATGCAAAAGGCAGGCGATATGCCAAAAGCAGGGTTAAAATAATTAGTTTACTTGGAGGTGTATTTTATGACTATGTATGAGCTTATTGATAAAAAGAAAGAGGGTAAGGAGCTTACAAAAAATGAATTGTATTATATTGTAAAAGGATATACTGACGGGAGCATACCGGATTATCAAATGTCTGCATTTCTTATGGCGGTCTGCTTTGTGGGAATGACAAGGGAGGAAACTTATTATTTCACCATGGCAATGAAGGAAAGCGGTGATGAGCTTGATTTGTCAGGGGTAAAGGGCATGGTGGTGGATAAGCACAGCACCGGAGGCGTGGGAGATAAGGTTTCTTTAGTTATGGGGCCTATGGTGGCAGCATGCGGTGTTCCGGTGGCAAAAATGTCGGGAAGGGGGCTTGGCCATACGGGAGGTACCATAGATAAGCTTGAAAGCTTTTCGGGATTTAACGTAAGTCCCACAGAGAAAGAATTTATCAGAAATGTAAACGAAATAGGGATATCATGGGCAGGGCAGACAGTAAGTCTCGCCCCGGCAGATAAGAAAATATACGCCCTTAGGGATGTAACTGCCACAGTGGACAGTATTCCTCTTATAGCCTCAAGCATAATGAGCAAAAAGCTGGCGTCGGGAGCCGGAGGGATTGTACTTGACATCACATATGGCTCGGGGGCATTTATGAAAAATACAGACGACGCCGTAGAGCTGGCAGAACTGATGCTTGATATAGGACGTAAAGAGGGCAGGAAAATGTCAGCAGCTATTACAGATATGAACGAGCCCCTTGGATACGCAGTAGGAAATTCCATAGAGGCGGCGGAGGCTGTTGAATGTCTTAAGGGCAATGGACCGGAGGATGTGATGGAGGTAGCATATACCTTAGGAAGCCATATGCTGGTCTTAAACGGAAAATGCAGGGAGCTTAGTCAGGCAAGGCAGATGCTGGAGGAAACCATATCCTCCGGGACGGCACTTAAAAAAATGGCGCAGTGGATAGAGAGACAGGGCGGAAATAAGGCTATGGTATATGATACTATATTGTTTAAAAAAGCAGAAATTGAAAGGGTAATAAAGTATACAGGTGAAAATCCGGCTTTTCTGACTAAGGGTAATAATCCTGAGGCTTCTTATACATTTGAAAAAGCTTCACAATTATACGTTTCATCAATAAACGGAAAAGCTATAGGCAATGCGGTACAGATTTTAGGAGGAGGAAGAGCCGCAAAGGATGAGAAAATTGACCTGTCAGTAGGAGTTAGGCTTCTTAAGAAGACAGGAGATATTATAAAAAAACAGGAAGCTTTAGCAATAATATACGCAAATAATGAAGAAAAATGTAATTTGGCGGAGGAGATTGTAAGGGAAACATTTGGTATTTCTGACAAAAAAATTCAAAAAAGGAATAAGATTTTTAGGGAAATATTCTAAAAATTCACTTAATTTTTAGAACTGTCTTATTGTAAATGTTGATGGAAAATGATATAATTTATCAGAAACATAAATAAAATTTGTAACTTGTACCTTTTTATGCATTTTGTTTCATATAAAATAGAAAGGTATAAAAAAATATATATTAGATAAATATAGGAGGAATTACAATGGCTAGAAAAAAGAAAACCATGGATGGAAATAGCGCAGCGGCACATGTGTCGTATGCATATTCCGACGTGGCGGCAATCTATCCAATTACCCCTTCGTCAGTTATGGCAGAGCTTTCTGATAAGTGGGCAACGGAAGGAAGAAAAAACATTTTTGGACAGGAAGTGCTTGTACAGGAAATGCAGTCGGAGGCAGGAGCGGCAGGAGCAGTACACGGCTCTCTGGCGGCAGGAGCGCTTACCACTACATTTACGGCGTCACAAGGTCTTTTGCTTATGATTCCAAATATGTACAAGATAGCGGGAGAGCTGCTTCCGGGCGTTATTGACGTTTCAGCCAGAGCCCTTGCAAGCCATGCCCTTTCCATATTTGGCGACCATTCCGACGTATATGCGTGCAGGCAGACAGGCTTTGCCATGCTTTGCAGCGGAGGAGTGCAGGAGGTAATGGACCTTACGCCGGTTGCCCATTGCGCGGCAGTAAAGGGCAGAGTACCTTTCATTAATTTCTTTGATGGATTTAGAACCTCCCATGAGATACAAAAGATTGAAGTGTGGGATTATGAAACCTTGCGTGAATTTATGGACGAGGATGCGGTAGCCGAGTACAGGAATAACTGTCTTAATCCAAATCATCCTGTACAGAGAGGCTCAGCGCAAAATCCGGATATATTCTTCCAGGCAAGAGAGGCAAGCAACGAATATTATGACAGGCTTCCGGGAATTGTTGAGGAATATATGAATAAGATAAACAGTGAAATAGGTACGGATTACAAGCTGTTTAATTACTACGGGGCGCCTGACGCAGAGCATATTATAGTAGCAATGGGCTCTGTCTGCGAGACCGTAGAGGAAACCATAGATTATCTTGTTAAGCAGGGAGAGAAGGTAGGCGTTGTAAAGGTAAGGCTCTACAGACCTTTCAGCGCAAAGCATCTTATAGAGGCTATACCTGACAGTGTGAAAACCATCAGCGTTCTTGACAGGACAAAGGAGCCGGGAGCATTGGGCGAGCCTTTGTATCTTGATGTGGTGGCAGCGCTTAAAAACAGCAAATTCAAGGATGTGAACATATTTACCGGCCGTTACGGATTAGGCTCAAAGGATACAACTCCGGGACAGATTACAGCCGTGTACAAAAACAAGGATAAAGAAAAATTTACCATAGGTATTACAGATGATGTAACAGGCTTGTCACTTCCTACCGACGACAGCGTCGACACATCCCATGAGTCGGTTATATGCTGTAAATTCTGGGGACTTGGAGCAGACGGTACCGTAGGCGCCAGCAAGAATTCCATAAAGATAATCGGCGACAACACCGACATGTACGCCCAGGCATATTTTGATTATGATTCCAAAAAATCAGGAGGCGTTACGGTATCACATCTGAGATTTGGAAAGACTCCGATAAAGTCTACATATCTTATAAAGCATGCTGATTTTGTAGCGTGTCACAATCCTTCATATCTTAATAAATACGACATGGTTCAGGATTTAAAGGAAGGCGGCACATTCCTTCTTAACTGCGACTGGGATATAAGTGGTCTTGAGGAAAGGCTTCCGGGGAAAATAAAAAAGTATATTGCCGACAATAACATTAAATTTTATATTATTGACGGATTGGGAATAGGTAAGGAAACAGGTCTTGGAGGAAGGATAAATACAATTCTCCAGTCTGCATTTTTCAAGCTGTCAAAGATTCTGCCGGAGGAAAAGGCGATTGAGCTTATGAAAAAGGCAGTAAAGGATACATATGGCAAAAAGGGCGACGATATTGTGCAGATGAATTATAACGCCATAGATAAGGGAGCCGAAGGCGTAGTAAAGGTAGATGTGCCGGAAAGCTGGAAAAACGCCGAAATTACCGAGTCTAAGGAAACCGTAACAGGAGACAGAAAGGATGCTGTGGACTTTGTAAACAATATTCAGTCATATGTAAACAGCTATAAAGGAAATTCACTTCCTGTGTCAGCCTTTTTACCATATGCAGACGGTACGACGCCGTCGGGAACATCAGCCTTTGAAAAGAGAGGAATAGCAACAGAGGTACCGGAATGGATTCCTGAAAATTGTATACAGTGTAATTTCTGTTCATATGTATGTCCTCATGCAGTAATAAGACCGGCAGCAATGACGGAGGAGGAGCTTAAGGGAGCCCCTGAGGGAACAAAGTCTAAGGATATGACAGGCATGCCGGGCTTGAAATTTTCGGTGGTTGTCTCAGCTCTTGACTGTACAGGCTGCGGCTCGTGCGTAACTGTCTGTCCGGGAATGAAGGGAAATAAAGCCCTTGCAATGAAGCCTCTTGATACACAGCTTAAGGAGCAGAAGGTATTTGATTATGGTCAGAAGGTTTCAAAGAAGCCGGAGATTTTTGAAAAGTTCAAGGAGACAACAGTTAAGGGAAGCCAGTTTAAGCAGCCGCTGCTTGAGTATTCGGGAGCATGCGCAGGCTGCGGAGAGACGCCGTACGCTAAGCTTGTAACCCAGCTTTTTGGAGACAGGGCATATATTGCAAATGCTACAGGCTGTTCATCTATCTGGGGAAATTCCTCTCCGTCTACACCATATACCGTAACGCCTGAGGGCAAGGGTCCTGCGTGGTCAAACTCACTTTTTGAGGATAACGCAGAGTTTGGCTTTGGAATGAAGCTTGCCCAGAACGCCATAAGAAAGGGCTTAAAGGCTAAGGTAGAAAAGCTTTTGGAGAACGGAGAAAATGAAGCCGTAAAGGAAGCCGCTAAGGAATACCTTGATACCTTTAACGACGGAGCCGTAAACGGCCAGGCGGCAGACAAATTAGTTGCAGGGCTTAAGGAATGTAAGGATGCCTCAGCATGTGATGAAGCAAAGGAAATTTTACAATACAAGGATTTCCTGTCAAAGAAATCACAGTGGATATTTGGAGGCGACGGCTGGGCTTACGATATAGGCTTCGGCGGCTTAGACCATGTTATAGCAAGCGGACAGGATGTAAATATACTTGTATTTGATACAGAGGTATATTCAAATACGGGAGGACAATCCTCAAAATCTACGCCTATCGGCGCTACGGCCCAGTTTGCCGCAGGCGGAAAGGATATAGGAAAGAAGGATTTGGCGCAGATAGCCATGAGCTACGGTTATGTATATGTGGCGCAGATAGCCCAGGGAGCTGATATGAATCAGTGTATAAAGGCCTTTACGGAGGCTGAAAGCTATCCGGGACCATCTCTGATAATTGCATACGCTCCATGTATTAATCACGGTATAAAGGGAGGCATGGCAGGAGCCCAGACGGAAGAGAAGAAGGCTGTTACATCTGGCTACTGGCATTTATTCAGATACAACCCACAGCTTAAGGCAGAGGGTAAGAATCCGTTCACCTTGGACAGCAAGGCTCCTACTACGGAATACGGCGACTTTTTGAGAGGCGAGGTACGTTATAGCGCTCTTGAAAGAAGCAATCCTAACAGGGCAAAGGAACTGTTTGAGAAAGCGGAGACAGCGGCAAAGGATAAGTATGATTACCTTAGCAGGCTTGGAAAATTATATGATTAAAAGCTTACATTAAAGGAAAACGGATTCCTTTAATGCAATTAACTTAAACATCGCCGGAACATTTTTTGTAGGATGTGACGGCGGTGTTTTTGTTATTATGAGCCGGCAGGTGTAAATAATTGCATTTTGTGTATAAATATGGTAATATAGTTTTAGCGTAGCTTAGGCATTGTGTAAAAAGCCGCACAAAAAGGTAATATAGTTTCAGTCACGGCTTTATTCATTGCGAAAAAAGCCGCGCAAAAGTAAGCCTGAGGCTGGGAATGAGGTAAGAAATGAGACTTATGATTGTTTCCGATATACATGGCTCTGCATATTATACAGAGAAGCTCCTTGACGCATATGGCAGTGAAAAATGTGATAAGCTTCTGCTGCTTGGAGATATATTGTATCATGGCCCAAGAAATGATTTGCCGAGGGAATATAATCCAAAAAGGGTTATAGATATGTTAAATAATGTAAGCAGTGAGCTTTTGTGCGTCAGGGGAAACTGCGAGGCAGAGGTAGACCAGATGGTGCTGGATTTTCCGGTAATGGCTGAATATGCCGTATTTTATATAAAAGGAAGAATGATATTTGCAACCCATGGGCATATATACAATGAAACGTTTTTTCCAAAGCTGAAAAAGGGAGACATACTTCTTCACGGACATACTCATGTGCCTGCCTTAAAAAAGATAAATAACGGAGAAAACATATATATGAATCCCGGCTCCGTATCCATTCCAAAGGAGAACAGTCATCACGGATATATGATTATAGAGGATATGTCATATAGTGAAAGCTCTGAGGACATCGGCCCGGTGGCAGAGTGGAAAAAATTAGATGGAGAAGTACTATGGAATTATACATTGTAAGGCACGGACAGACTGTATGGAATAAGGAGAGAAAACTTCAGGGCTCAACTGATATTATGTTAAATGAGGAAGGCATAAGGCTTGCAAAGCTTACAGGAGAGGGATTAAAAAATATTTTTTTTGATAAAATATACTCAAGCCCTCTTAAAAGAGCGTACGATACTGCGTGCTATATAAGAGGAGACAGGAATATTCCTATTGTGAAGGATGAAAGGATAAGAGAGCTTTGCTTTGGAGACCTTGAGGGCAGAAACATGGATGAGATGTCAGCCGATAAAAGCTCACATTTTCAGCATTTTTTTGACGAGCCCCAGCTTTATGTTCCAGACGAAAGGGGAGAGACTCTCGAGAACATAAGAAGGAGGGGAGCAGATTTTCTTAAAACGGAAATAGAAGAGCATGAGAAGGAATATGAAAGAGTAATGATTGTGGCTCACGGAGCAATGAATAAGGCTCTTTTGTCCCATATAAGAAAAAATGATATAAAGGACTTTTGGGGCGGAGCGGTACAAAGAAACTGCAGTGCTATTATAATTAAGCTGGAAAACGGCATATATGAAATACTTGAGGAGGGTAAGGTGTTTTATAGCTGACGCCATGACTAAAGGGATAAAACAGGAGTATAATTAATTTGCAGTGTATGAATAGGGAGAAAGTAAAATGTATACAAAAATAAAAGATAAGATAAAAAATTTTTTCAGGGAGATACGGGGGGATAAGGTAAAACGCATTACCTTTGAAATGTTTGTGTTTCTTCCGTGGATTATAAATATTGTGGTGGAAGGGCTAAATCAACGCTCCGTATCAGGATTTTTCAAGTTTTTTATAACATCCTTTGATGTGTTTGTTATAAATTTAATGATTATATATGCCGTTTTTTCAGTTACCCTGCTGCTTAGAAAGCGTATTCCCGCTATGGCACTGATTTCAATAATATGGCTGGCAGGTGGAATTGCCAATTTTATAGTAAAATTCAACAGGGAAACTCCATTTAATTTTACGGATTTAAAGGATTTTGGACAGGTTCTTGACGTTTTTGACAAATATATGAGCAAGCTGCAAATGGTTTTAGTTATTGCGCTTATAATAGCCGCCGTTATATTTGTAATATTTTTATGGATTAAATCGCCAAAGTATGATACAAAGATAAAATATGTAAAAAATGCAATTATTGTAGCTGTAATGTGGATACTAATGTTTTTGTCAATACAGGTGGGACAGGCGTTAGACAGGGTATCGGTGAAATTTCCTAATCTGACTATTGCATATCAAAGCTACGGCTTTACATATTGCTATGCATATGGAATGATTAGCGTAGGAGTGGACGAGCCGGAGGAGTATACGGATGAAAGCATACAGAAAATTGCCGAGAGAATAGAAAAGACAAAGACTGTAGATAAGGATAATGTAAAAACCCCGAATATTATTTTTCTCCAGTTGGAATCCTTTATAGATTTAACAAATGTAATTGATTTGGAGCTTAGCGCGGAGGCAACGCCAAATTTTACAAGCCTGAAAAAGGAATATACTTCAGGCTATTTAAGGGTAAACAATGTCGGTTATGGTACGGCAAATACTGAATTTGAGATTATGACAGGAATGAATCTTGAGGATTTTGGACCGGGGGAATTTCCCTATAAGACTGTTTTAAAGAATACGCCATGCGAAAGCATTGCGTATATACTTAAGGACTACGGCTATTCAAGCCATGCCATGCATAATAATACGGGAACCTTTTACAGCAGAAACGTCGTGTTTAAAAATTTGGGATATGATACCTATACATCACTGGAATATATGAATCCAAAGGAATATACGTATCTGGGATGGGTTAAGGATAATATACTGACGGATGAGATTATAAAGGTGCTTGATTCAACAGAGGAGCAGGATTATCTTTATGCCATATCTGTTCAGGGACACGGCTCATATCCGTCGGACGAGGTGCTGGAAAATCCTCATATCAGCGTAGTTTCAGGCATAGAGGATGATGAAAGGATAAATCAGTACACATATTATGCAAACCAGATATATGAGATGGACGTATTTATAGGGGAGCTGATAAATGCGCTGAATAATTATGATGAGGAGGTTATTCTCGTAATGTATGGAGACCATCTTCCAAGTCTTGGACTTAAAGAGGAGGACCTTATAAATCATGATTTGTATCAGACGGAATATATTATCTGGAGCAATTACGGCTTCAGTATGGAAAATAAGGATATTGAAACATACCAGCTTGCGGCAAGGCTCCTTAGGGCCCTTAATATTGACGGCGGCGTAATAAACAAGTTCCATCAGGTTTATGAGGAGGATGAGGATTATCTTAAATCACTTAAAAAGCTGGAGTACGATATATTGTATGCCGACAGATATGTATATGGAGGAACGAGCCCTTATGTTGCAACGGATATGCAGATGGGAACATATCCTATTAAAATAACAAATATATATCCTGAGGATGAAAACAATCCTGTCAAGCGCCCGGACAATGATGATAAAGGAAATAATGAAGATAACAACAATAATGAAAATAATGATAAAAATGATTCTGGCGGTGAAGGCGGTAATAATAACGACAATGATGACGGCAGGGAAAATGGAGAATTTGTAAAAGGCTATGTAGTTCTTGAGGGTGAGCATTTTACAGGCTACAGCAGGGTATATGTCAATAATGAGCCTCTTGACACTGTATTTATAAGCGAGGAAATGCTTTTAGCATATTATCCGGAGCTTAAGTCAATGGATGAGTTTTGTGTAAAGCAGATTTATAAGGAGACTACGGAGGTAAGCGCATCAGACAAGGCTATGTATATTGCGCCTGTTATAGATGAGCCTGTTTAAAAATTACTTATATGTATGATTAAAAATAAGAAAATATATAGGCATATTTTAGGGAAAAGACTATTAAATATATTATAAGATTTTGTATTATATAAAGGAGAAGCTTATGAATATAAAAAGAGTCTTTTCTCTTTTTTTGACGGTAATACTGTGTGTAGGCGCAATGGCTGTACCTGCGCTGTCAGGGGGATTACCGGAGGAGGAAATAAATAAAATACAGGAGAATACGCAGGCAGAAAACAATAATAATACAGGGGAGGCTCCTAAAGATATTACAGCCGGTAATACGGAAGGCGGAGATATAAAGGAAGCCGCAGCCGCAGATTTGGGACTTACATGCAAGGCGGCAATACTTATGGAGGCGTCCACAGGCACGGTAATATATGAGCAAAATCCTGACCAGACCTTAAGCCCCGCCAGCATTACAAAGATAATGACCCTTGTACTTATATTTGACGCAATACATAGCGGAAAAATCAAGCTTGAGGATATTGTGACAACCTCAGCCTACGCAAAGTCCATGGGAGGCTCACAGGTTTATTTGGAGGAGGGGGAGCAGCAGACAGTTGAAACCCTTATAAAATGTATTGTAATAGCATCGGGAAATGATGCCAGCGTTGCTATGGCAGAGCATATAGCAGGCAGTGAGACGGAGTTTGTAAACCAGATGAATGAAAGGGCAAAAGAGCTTGGGATGGTAAATACAAATTTTGAGGACTGCTGCGGGCTGACAGATTCTGCAAATCACTATACCACCGCCAGGGATGTGGCAATTATGTCAAGGGAGCTTATTACAAAATATCCGGAAATATTTAATTACAGTAGTATATGGATGGAAAATATAACCCATGTGACAAAAAAGGGAGAAAGCGTATTTGGACTTACAAATACAAATAAGCTGCTAAAGCAGTATGAATGGACTACAGGTCTTAAAACAGGCTCGACAAGCATTGCAAAGTACTGCCTAAGCGCAACGGCAAGAAAAAATGATATAGACTTAATTGCGGTTATTATGGCTGCGCCTGATTATAAGGCAAGATTTTCGGAAGCCATAGCCTTATTAAATTATGGCTATGCAAACTGTAAGCTTTACCGTTCAATAAATGATGATAAGCTGCCTGCCTTGAGTGTTAAAGGAGGAATAGAAAATGGCAGTAGTGTCAATGAGTTATTTATTAGAAGCAGGAGTTCATTTCGGTCATCAGACAAAGAGATGGAATC
>ERZ777011.1309-NODE-1309-length-27265-cov-4.644028_pt1 | contig 27265 bp, 26 predicted proteins | sample MGYA00374964_ERZ777011 | MGnify/ENA primary metagenome ERZ777011 (study PRJEB29310, sample SAMD00008975) | mouse gut metagenome | study: EMG produced TPA metagenomics assembly of the Metagenome analysis of fecal microbiota from mouse which was promoted... | reverse complement strand
ACACCCTCGGATTGCCATGTACCACCACATCCCGACACAAAAGCCGCCTTGTGATATAGTCCTGCTTAGTCAACCCCGACAATGCCACCAAATCATTTAACAGCTTTGCTTCTTCGTCTGATACCCTAAACGCCACCGTATGATTGCGCCATCTTCCTTTATAATCAAGTGCCTTATCCATTTTTAGTTCTCCTTTGTTATTCGCTCCATTTCCAGCCTTTCCGCCATTTCAGTCTGAACCGTAGGAAACAAGTGGGCATATCGGTATGTAATCTTCTCCGCTTCATGCCCCATGCGCTCTCCTATTGCCAGTACCGAAAATCCCATGTTGATTAAGAGCGAAACCGCGCTGTGACGAATATCGTGAACACGTATTTTCTTGACTCCCGCCTGTTTTGCCCCTCGCTCCATTTCGTGATTAAGATAGGATTTTGTTACGGTAAATAACCTTTCATCAGGCTTAATATCGTAGAGCATTTTGATATACTCCTGCATTTCCTCACAGAGAAACGGCGGCATTTTGATTGTGCGGTTACTTTTCTTCGTCTTTGGGCTTGTGATAATATCCCTCCCTTTGGAACGGTGGAAAGTCTTGCTGATTGTGACTGTCTGTTTCTCAAAATTGAAATCTGCCGGAGTGAGGGCAAGCAGTTCGCCGGAACGCATACCGCACCAGTAGAGCATTTCAAACGCATAATAGGAACGGGGCTTATCCATCATGGCTTCGGAGAATTTCAGATATTCTTCCTTCGTCCAGAAGTCCATTTCCTTTACGGCTTCGCTCCCAATCGTCCCTGCCCGTCTTGCCGGATTGTAGGGAAGATTGTAAAAGTTTACCGCATGATTGAATATCGCCGTCAGCTGTGCGTGTATCGTCCTCAAATAATCTGCGGAATAAGGCTTACCTTTCTCGTCCCTATATGCCATCAGTTCATTTTGCCATGCTATCACGTCCTTTGCTTCAATCTCTGCGATTTTGCGGTTTTCAAAGTACGGTAAAATCTTTGTCCGTATCACATGGCTTTTGGACTCCCAAGTGCTTTCCTTGACACGCTGTTTCTTGTCGGCTTCGTACACTTCAAAGAAACTGCCGAAAGTCATATCCAGTTTTGCGCCCTGCTTTAACATGGCTTCATGCTCCCACGCCTGCGCTTCCCTTTTGGTTGCAAATCCCCTCTTTTGTGTCTGTTTCCTCTCCCCTTTCCAGTTGGTAAAGCGGTAGATTACCCGCCACGTCCCCGTAGCGTTGTCCTTGTATACAGCCATCTAAACCATCTCCTTCCTATTCGCTGTAACATACCTTTTTATGAAAAAATGTAGCGTTCACACGTCCTGCCACCGTCAGATAGCCCTGTTTCTGCATTTCTGCGTTCAGTTCCCTTACAATCTGATAGGCTTTTGACTTCGACACACGCAGTTCCGCTGCCACTTCCTCCACTGTCATAAATGATTTTCCTGTCATTCAGTTTTCTTCTCCTTTCTAACTGTTTTTGTTTAAGTCCTGCATATAGAATACTAAATAAATTCCGTTAAGTCAAGTGGTTTTCAAAAGAATCTTAACTTTTTTTATTTAAGTTATTCTTGCTATTTCCATTTCCTCATGTTATACTAAATTCAACAAATTTGTTTAAGTACAGTCATGCACGACTGGCAGAAAACAGGACGGCGGGTGCTTGCACACGCTGTACTGGTTTATGACAGACGTATATGGCGCACCGCCACAGCGAGATGAAGCACAGCGGAATCGAGCTGGCATGGCTGTGCTTAACACTATAACGGAGGTTTGATTATGGCAATCGGCAAACGTATCAAATTTTTTCGCAATAGAAAAGGCATGACGCAAAAGCAACTGGGCGAAATCCTCGGCTTCCTCGGAAAGACCTCTGATGTCCGTATGGCACAGTATGAATCCGAAGCCAGAGTGCCGAAGCATGACCTTGTAAAAGAAATGGCTAACCTTTTCGGTATCAGCACCCACGCCCTCACCGTGCCGGATATTGATACAAATATCGGGCTTATGCACACCCTTTTTGCGCTGGAAGATATGTATGGGCTGAAAATCGGTGAGATTGACGGGGAAATCTGCCTGCGTCTGGATAAGTCCGATTACTCCACCTATTCTTCCATGTTCAAAATGTTCCACGCATGGCAGTCAGAAGCCGCCAGACTGGAAAAGGGCGAAATCACCAAAGAAGAATATGACGAGTGGCGGTACAAATATCCAGAACTTGACACGCACCAAATCTGGGCAAAGGTTCCTCCACAAGAATTGTTTGACTTTATCAATGACACTGCCAAAGAAGCAGAAAGTACAGACAAAAAAGAAGCAAAGCGCAAGAAGAAAAAATGAACGCAAAAAACCTTACCAATTTTCAGTTGTCATATCTGAAAATCAGTAAGGTTTTTCTGTTATTGAAGTATTCTTTTATCTAACGAGTGATACCCGAAATGTTGCCAAATCGTTGCCAGAACCTAAACAAATTTGCTTGTAACCCGCATAAATACTAGGTTCTTAAAGCCCATTTCATCACTCAAACTCAATCGTAGCCGGCGGCTTCCCCGTGCAATCAAACAGCACGCGATTAACCCCTTTCACCTCATTCACAATCCTGCTCGCCACCACGCCCAGCACCTCCCATGGAATCTGCGCCGCCTCTGCAGTCATAAAGTCAGAAGTATTCACCGCCCTAAGTACAACTGCATAATCATAGGTCCTCTCGTCCCCCATAACCCCAACACTTCGCATATTAGTCAGCGCTGCGAAATACTGGCCAAGCCCTTTATCCAAGCCCGCTTTTGCTATTTCTTCTCTGTAAATCGCATCAGCGTCCTGCACAATATGAACCTTTTGCTCCGTAACGGCGCCAATAATACGGATGCCAAGTCCTGGCCCCGGGAAGGGCTGTCTGTATACCAGATGCTCCGGTATGCCAAGCTCTAAGCCTGCCCTGCGGACTTCATCCTTAAACAGCAATCGCAAAGGCTCGATAATCTCTTTAAAATCAACATAATCAGGCAGCCCGCCGACATTATGATGGGATTTGATGACCGCGCTCTTTCCAAGACCGCTTTCGATTACATCAGGGTAGATGGTGCCCTGCACCAAAAAATCCACTGCCCCAATTTTTTTCGCTTCTTCTTCAAATACGCGGATAAATTCTTCTCCGATAATCTTCCGCTTTCTTTCCGGTTCTTCTACGCCTGCCAGTTTGGCATAAAATCTTTCCTGAGCATTAACGCGGATAAAATTAAGGTCATAAGGCCCCTCCGGTCCAAACACGGCCTCCACTTCGTCGCCTTCATTTTTCCGCAGCAATCCATGATCCACAAAAACGCAGGTGAGCTGTCTGCCCACTGCTTTTGCCAAGAGCACTGCCGCTACCGATGAATCCACGCCGCCTGAAAGTGCACAAAGCACCTTCCCTGTTCCCACCTTTTCACGAATCTGGCTGATTGTGGTCTCTACAAAGGAATCCATTCGCCAGTCGCCTTTACAGTGGCACACCTTATATACGAAATTGGAAAGCATCTTCATCCCTTCCTGCGTGTGCATAACTTCAGGATGGAACTGCACCGCATACAACTTCTTTTCCACATTTTCCATAGCCGCTACAGGACAGACAGGCGTGCGGGCCGTAACCTGAAAGCCTGCAGGCTCTTTTTCCACGTAATCCGTATGGCTCATCCAGCAGATTGTTTTTTCGGAAACATCTGAAAAGAGAACGGAGCCTTTGTTCACCTCCACCTCTGTCTTTCCATACTCACTAACCGGCGCCGTTTTGACGCTTCCGCCAAGCAGGTAGGAGATTACCTGGAAACCATAACAAATACCTAAAATTGGAATGCCAAGTTCGAAAATTTCCTTTGTGCACCTTGGCGATTCCTCCGCGTAAACGCTGTTAGGCCCTCCTGTAAAAATGATGCCTTTTGAATTCATCTCCTTTAGCTTTTTCAGTTCCATGGTGTAAGGGTGTACCTCACAGTAAACATTACATTCTCTGACTCTCCTGGCAATCAGCTGATTATACTGACCTCCAAAATCAAGCACAATAATCAATTCCTTTTCCATAAATGCTCCCATCTGTTGTATTCATCGTAAAGGCCGTAGTTAAAAACACCGCAAGAGCTGACGAGACATCAAATCTGCAACGCAGCAGCCCGCAACATACAACACATCTTCAATGTGTAAAGTATTTGATCCTCGCGGCATTTGTCAGGATGAATACGAAAACCCCGGTTCCGTTCGCGTCCGCCTGACCTGACTCATTGCCCGCGAAAATAAATACTGCTTAGAATATATTTATTATTATATAGACAGTCCAAAAACTTGTCAAAATATTCTTAAACCAATCTCTCCCATTTATGTCCGTGATACCTCAGCCCGTAGCAAATTCCCCTGAATCCCCAGTCTATGGTCATTGCAATCCACACCCCAAGAAGGCCGCCATTATAATAAAAACTAAAGATGTAGGCAAACCCAATTCTGAAAATCCACATGGATGCAATTGCAATCACCATGCTCCAAATCACATCTCCTGCCGCCCGCAATGTATTAGGCAGACTAAAAGAAGGCGCCCAGAAGAATATGGCAAGTATGGCATGCCATCGGAGAATTGTAACCGCCAGGCTTTCTGTCTGAGGCGTCAGTTGGTATATCTTCATAATCCATGGTGCGAAGGCTATCATCACCAATGAAAGTACCGCCGTAAAGCTTATGATAATCCACATCAGTTTTTTCGTATAATATCTTGCCTGTTCATAGTCACCGGCGCCAATACAAATAGAAGCCACTGAAAGCAGTGCAAGATTAATTGCCTGTCCCGGCAGTACGTTAAAGCACGCCAATGTGTTGCAGACTGCGTTAGCGGCTATGGCATAAGTTCCAAAAGTAGATATCAGACTTAAGAGCAAAATCTTCCCCAATTGAAATAAACTGTTTTCCAGTCCGTTGGGAATCCCAATATAAAGAATTTTTTTCACTAGTGCAAAATCCATTTTCCAGGTAGCCTGACCTCTGAAATTAATATTCTTTTCCGAATGGAACATCAAATATAAAATGATAGCCGCAGCCGCTACTCTTGAAACGGTTGTGGCAATTGCCGCTCCCGCCACGCCAATTTTTACGCCGTAAATCAAGATGGCATTTCCGACCAGATTAATCAGATTCATTACAATGGCGATAAGCATGGTTGTCCTGGAATCATTCATAGCCCTGAACAGAGCCGCACACGAATTGTAAATTGCCAGAGGACAGATGGAAACTGCCGTTATCACAAGATAAGTCGTTGCGCTTTCCATAACTTCCGCCTCTACCTGCCCGAAAACGGCGCCGAGCAAAGGCTTATGCGCCGCCATAAAGATAATTGTCACAATTACGGACAGCCAAATAGAAAAAAGCACAAGCTGCCAGGCTGACTTGCTGGCGTGGGCGGAATCTTTTTGTCCAAGAAAATGCCCCGCGACCACCGCGCCGCCGGTAGCTAACGCCGCAGTGATATTGATTATAAGAATATTAATGGTGTCCACCAGCGAAACACCGGAAACTGCCGCCTCACCCACACCCGCTATCATCACCGTGTCCACCATGCCAACTAAGATGGCGAGAAGCTGCTCAAAAATCAGCGGTACGATTAATTTTCTTAAATCCTTGTTTGTGTATAACATCTTTATACCCCCGAAGATCCATAGCGCAAGCTGTGCCTGCGATACGATACCAATAAGTAGTTTTTTCCGAAGAGCCGGCACGGTGCTGCATTAGTTTCGAAGGAATAAGTGAATCAATTTTGTGTCAGGACAAGGCGGCAATGCTGTGGCATATTGTTGACTGACGACAACGCGATACCGGCGCAAAAGGCAGGTACCTATTACTCAATTATTCATGCAGTGCTGTCTTTAGGCTTAATCATGAAGAAATCATATTCAAGGCAGCTTTATCATTTGTAAAAAAGTTCTTTTTTCTCTCTGCCCTGAATATGATACTTCACTTACGAATTATAGCACGAAATACAAATTCATCAATTACTCTTTTGAAAATTTTTTATTTTTATGACGCATTTATGCTATCGCCTTTTATTTCTCGATTTTCAGCAAAAAAAGAGCAGCCTGTGTCATACAACTGCTCTATAGAAAATTTTATTCCTTTGATTTGTCACAAAAATCTTTAAAGTTTATCCCTGTTTTTCAACCTAATCCCTATGCATATGCTGGTATTTTTCTTTTGTAGCCATCCCTCCCCTGATATGCCTTTCCTGTTTATTTACATCTAATACCTTTCTTGCTTCCTTCGCTAATGCCGGATTAATTTGCATTAGTCTTTCTGTTACGTCTTTATGTACCGTGCTTTTACTAATCCCAAACGCCTTCGCGGTCTGTCTCACCGTAGCATTATTCTCAATGATATAATTGGCGATCTGGATTGCACGTTCCTCAATATAATCTTTCAAAAGGAAACCCCTCAGAACACTTTTTTACATTGTATGAAGTATTCTAAAGGGTTATGACTACATAAGAATAGTATTCAATCGTTACTTTTGATACAATATCGCTTCCAGACTTTGCTTTAATATTGGGACATCCTCCTGTAAGGTATTCCAAACGATTTCCATATCAACATTTTCGTAATCATGCGCATGCAAATTTCTCATTCCTCTAATCGCCCGCCAGGGAATATTGGGGCAGCTTTCTTTGGTTTCATCCGATAATCTGTTGGCAAGCTCTCCAATCTGTATGATACACATGTTACACGAATACTGGAAAGAAATATCCATTTTATATCTTTCAAAATCTGTATTGAATCTTTCCATAAGGGCGCCAATATCACTACAATATTTAATCATTTTCTTAATAATTTGAATATCCTCATTCTTCATACAGAAGCACTCCTTCCTGCATAATTTTAGAAAGAAATGTTTTATCTTCAATCCCTGTCGTGACAACATCAACATGGCAATCCAAAGCATTTTCAAGTTCATCGATAAATGCAAAATATTGTAGTAAACTTTTTAATCTACCGCGTTCTATATACAAATCGACATCACTATCATCTTTTGCCTCACCTCTGGCATAAGATCCAAATAAGCTCATTCTCTCAATTCCATATGTTTTTGCGATGGGAGTTGTCTTGTTCTTTATTTCATTTATAGTATATCGCATACGTATCCACTTCCTTTCTCATCGTTCCATGACTGACTTTTTAACAGAGCGAAATCTTAAGAAATAATTTTATAAACAGTTTACCCCAAATTCAAATGCTGTACAATCATAAAATCTCAAACTGTCCTCTTGACATCTGAATTGCATTTTGAGCTCCTACACATTCGAGAATAAAAGTCGAATTTCTGTGCAGCATCATCTAATGTTCCCACTGCTAAATACCCTTCTTTAGACTTCTCTACGCAGCCAATTAAAGGAGATGCAAGGAATTGAAGCATAGCGGATATCTCATCAATATTTGGCGCAGCAGAAAAACTTTCATTCATCCTTAAAGAACGATAAATATCCCTTTCCCGCAATATCCCTCCAGTGACTTCGTCCTCTCTTTCTGCTACCAGGCAATCCATCACTGCATGAAGAAGGTTTCCATACCTTGTAATCTTTTCGCGTTCCTCTTCTAAGCATTTAACATTGGCTATACCCGGAAATTCAAATAATTTCTTATAGGATGTTACTTGTATAGGCACTTCCAAATGATTTTTAATCAAGGTTTCTAATGTATTGATATCAATTAGCACGACATTATGCTCAATCGCCCTCTTAATCAATCTCTCATTTTGAAAGCTGCCACCCACAACTGCGGAAAAATCTGCTTTATGTTTCCGTCTATGCTCCTCTAATGTGTCAAAATTTACAAGGTTATCCGTCACATTCCCACTCAATGTTGATTTTGCATCAATAGTGACTGAATAAGTTGTCATCGAATTTCCTGCTGCTCTTACTAACACATCCGTTTTTCCTGCTCCGCCAAGCCATTGCGCCTCAAATCCAAGTTTTTCAAATGCCACCTTAACATTTTTCTCAAGCCTTTCAAAATTACCGGAATCTTTTGCGGCCAATCGCAACTCTGTAAAAAAGTGTGAGTCTTGTGTGTTTTCATCTTCAATACCACATTCCTCTTTCTCTTCTGCTAATACGGGTTTCTCCAACTTGATAAGTCCTAAGAGTTTCCTGCCTCTACTTGTGATAGTGTATTTATCTATAGAATCATTCCTTATAAGTTTCGCCGCCTGAAAGATAGCAACTCTTCTGCGAATCTCATCTATATTCTCTCTTTTAAAACCATAAGAAACTTTTGCGATTGCCGCCAATTCTTTATTGGACATGCTCCTCTCTTCTAATAAACCTGGCATTTCAAACATAAAATCAAATTGTCTATGCATGATACAAATTAAATCAACTGTTTGTTCTTTCTCTCTCCATAATCTTGCTGTATCTGTCACATCATAAATCGTAGCAGTTTTTCTTTCAAGAATACCCATATTGGTTAGGGTGGAAAAGAAGGATCTCAAAGACGATGATGCAATGGCATAATTCTCTTTAACATATTCCATTACCTGATCAACAGATTTTCCGCCATTAATCAATTGAATAAATTCTGCAATTGTCGTTTGAAATTGTTTCATATCTCCAACGATATATCCTATAGAAGATTTTCTTTTGCCAGATAAATTAGAGCAAAAAGCAAGTGCCCACTCTGAAACCTCTACTTCACCCTCGTTTAACGTCTCATCAAACGAAAAGTCTTGCTTTATTGATTCGACAATTTCTATATTACTTACAAATTCCCTTCCCAAATCGGTCAGGAAATACAAAAGTGAAAAATCTTGAAATTCTACAAGACCCAGCTGCCGTAACCACACAAGTCGCGCATTAATATCACTTGTTGTTTTCCATGTCAACGCATACTCATTTATAGCTATATTTTGGAGTTCTGCTGCCGTTTTAGGTTCATCTAAATAATACAACACTTCTGCCAAAAACTTAATGCGGGCACATAAAAATGCCGCCAAATACAAATCATCATCCGTATCTAACCATCTTTGCGCTTCATCCGAAAGCACCCATCCGGTTTGGGATACTCTATAGCATTTACTCTCATAAAATTCCTCCCAATTTTATCGAAAAGACTTTTTACTGATTGTTTTATTGTATCACTCATTGCAAACTCTGTAAATAAACCTCATTTTAATTGAAATCCATGGACATCAGTTTCCTCAAAATCTATATTTTTCAAAAATGCGTAAAAGTGTAGTTGGAATTACAGGAAAGCGTACGATACTAATATTGATTACTTAGAAGGAGGAAGTCACACTTGTACCGAAATACAATTCAGAATCTGATAACCTGGAAAACCAGCGAGGATCGAAAGCCCTTGGTACTAAAGGGCGCACGCCAGGTTGGCAAGACATGGCTTATGAAAGAATTTAGTCAAAGCTGCTATGACAGCTTTGTTTATTTCAACTTTGACGAAGAGGACGTAAGGATCCTGCAAAAATATCCAAAATCCAGTGCGAACTGGTTTAAGTCTATGAAAATAACTTTCCCTAACCCAATGAAAAGTTCATGTACGGTGCTGTCCGTGAAGGGGCAAGGCGCGTGCTTTTGAAGTAAACTCTTTTTATTTGATACCGGCGCCATTCTTTTGAAAGCTGACTATCAGTTCAAAGGACCTTTGACTGCAAACTATTGTTTACAGCAGCTTCAAGGACAATTTGTAATCGGTCCCCACTATTTTTCTGACAAAAGCTGTAAAATTGATTTTGTACTGCAATATGGCACTTGAGTGATTCCTGTTAAAGTAAAAGGCGGGGATGATAGATCCGCACCGTCTTTCAAAAAATATTGCCTTTATACCTTGTCCGAAAAACAAGAGAGCTTCTTTGAAGCGAAAGATTAACCTGGTACCTCTATTACTTTACGCTCCATACCAACCGTTCCATTTTGTTACTACCATATGTACCGTACTCTTGCTTATCCCAAACTGTTTTGCCGTCTGCCTCACCGTAGCATTGTTTTCAATAATATAATTGGCAATATCGATTGCACGTTCCTCGATATAATCTTTCAAAGGAAATCCCCTCAAAACACTTTTTTACATTGTATGAGGAGTTGTGAGGGGTTATGACTGTTTGATGATAAAGCAATCTACCCAAATAAAAATAGAAATAAGCACTATTCACTTACATTAAAAATCCGAAAAAAATCCTTTCCGGATTTTCTAATATATAAAGCGAAGATACCGTAAAATCATAAAATTTTACAGTTTTGCGGCATACCTTTAAGATACTGATTTCTCTTTCCAAACATTCCATTTTCATCTTACAAAAACATAATTTCATCTGTCATATAAAATAATCTTCTCTATAATCAATTTTCTCTGCTACTGCCATCACTAAACTTATAATTTAAATAATCCTCCACCGAATTGACAAAATCTTTTGCATTTTTTAACTGAAGTTCCGAGTCTGCCTTTGAGGCAATGAAAAACTCCGAATAGTCGCACTTTTCTCTGATTCGATATGCACTGTCAATTATCTTATATATGCCACGTTCAAATTCACCCTTGTGTACATAAAATTGATTAAAATGTGCAATAACCGAACTGTGCTTTGAAGCGTCAAAATTATCCAGGACATTCACCGTACGTATACTGTGAAAAATGGCATAATATGAGCGATTGATTGCCGCTTTATAAAGCCCTGCCTGATGATTTGTCTTCGCAGCGAGTAAATCTTCTTTTGCACGCTCAACCTATATTGACACAGTGTCCTGATATCAAGCTGCATATAGTATAATTCCTTCCTCTGCCACATTTCGATAGAACGGAGAGAGATTTCTCCACTTCTCATATTTCAATTTTTCACCATACACATAATGCAACGATTCCGCCAATTCCAACAGCATTTTCCTTATATCCTCATCTTTAATCGTTTCCATTTGCCAACCCTCTTCATTTATGCATCTAAATACGGCTAAAATATCTATAATCATTTTACCCCATAATATTCTTACATACTGGCATTAGCAGTATTGCCGGAAATATCCGTCTTTATTCCGCAGCCGGGTGTGGGCAGCGCCCACGAACGTTTCCGGCTACTAATGCCTTAATCTATAACGGCATACCATGCCCTTTAAATTCTTCCGGCTGCCGCATTCTTGCCCTCACCTCGTCTACAGCAGCCTCAACGGCTTTTTCGTATATCTCATTGCCGAATTCTGCTGTTGAATCTGCCGGGTCCTCATTCCCCATAATTCCGTACTGTAAATCCTGTCTCGTTAATTCCAGCTCCACGGTCTCCGGGCAGGATGCTAACATATGAGACGTTTCCCATCGCCCGGCATGATCTCCCGGATGTTCGTAGGAATTATTTTTCTTCAAAAGAAGGAAATCTGCAAACGCCCACGCCAGCATATGCCTCCCCTCATCAAAACGCCATTGATTATAAGAAATAACTGCCGCCCTCGCATGGTCAATCAGAGGGTAATGCCCAACCACAAACACTGCCATATCAAATCCATAAGAAGCCACCTCGCACAGGATATGAGTAAGCAGATTCTGATAATTGATTATCTGCTGATAAGCAGTAAATGGTTGGTTTTTCACCGAAAAGCTGTCCGCATCTACTCCCAGACGTTCGGCAACCCCTGCCCCATATTCCGGATTGGTTTCCAAAAGTGATACTGCGCGGCTCTCTCCCCAATAAACCGTCGGAAATGCAATTCCACCTCTTTGCGCACAGCGAATAGCTATTTCTTCCGCCTGTAGGCCGTCCGTCCCCATCGGATTATGCAGGCCATGCCACTCCAAGGTTCCTAATGGTATATATGCCACGGAACATTCCTTCCGCCTTTTCGTAATCTGAGCAGGCCGCAAATACTGAAATCTTACCTCTTCCACCTTTTTTGCCTCCTTTAGCCCTTAATTCCTGAGAGGGCAATTCCCTCTACAAACTGCTTCTGTAAAACAAGATACAAAATAAATGGAGGCATAAAAGCCAGCGTTGACCCTGCCATAACAAGCCCATAATTGGTGGAGTAATTTCCCTTTAGTGCCGAAATCGCAAGCGTCAGCGCATGCATTTTTTCATCCGTACATATAACTAACGGCCACAAAAAATCATTCCAATTCGTAATAAAGGTGAAAATTGTCAACGATATCAGCACAGGCTTAATTAATGGAATAACAATCTGCAAAAAAATTCTAAAGTCGCCACATCCATCTATTCTTGCCGCCTCAATCAATTCATCCGGAACTCCTACCATAAACTGGCGGATTAGAAAAACGCCGAAAGCATTCACCACAGGCAGCATCAATGCGATATGCGTATTCAGCAGATTGAGTGTCTTCATGATTGTAAATACAGGTATTAGCGTTACCTGCCCCGGAATCATCAGAGTTGCCAGATACAGCATGAAAACTTGGTTTCTTCCTTTCCACTCCTTCTTAGAAAATCCATAAGCCGCCATGGACGCCACAACCATATTTAAGATACAGGCTCCCCCCGTCACTACAATACTGTTATACAAAGCACGTCCGATATTCAGATTCATAAATACGCTTCTGTAATTTTTCAAACTTAGCGCTTCTCCTGCGAACCTCAGATCTAACGCTTTTTTCTGCGTAAATGAAACCAATGCCATATAAATGAATGGAAGCAATGCCACCAAAGCCGGAATAAGTAATACCCCTCCTATTATAACTTGTATCAGAAATTTCTTCTTTGCCATAGTCATACGTTAGTCCTCCTCTTTGAAAAAACTTTTTTGTAAAATATTTAACAGAAGAACAAATACAAAAAGGAGCAATGCCACCGCGCTCGCGTATCCCATATTATATTCTTTAAATGCCGCGTTATAAATTGTCATAACCAGCGTAATTGTCGAGGTACCGGGGCCGCCTCCTGTCATGGTATATACTAAGTCAAATACCTGGAAAGACCAGATCATTCCCAATGTCAGCACCAGATAAGTAATATTTTTAAGCCCCGGCAGGGTAATCCTGAAAAAACACTGAATGCCGTTTGCTCCGTCGACCTTTGACGCTTCATACAATTCTTTTGGAATATCCATAATGCCCGCATAATAAATAACAAGAAAATACCCTACATTTTTCCATACGCTGACAATACAAACACTCAGCATGGAACTGTACTTTCCGCCCAGCCAGGTCACGGAAGGTATATGGAAGAGATTTAAAATCTCATTCACCACCCCGCGATGCGCAAGAAATAAAAACCATAAAGTTCCAATCAAAATTCCGGACGCGATCGTTGGCACAAAAAGGGATCCCTTTACAAAATCCCCGAATTTATTTCTGAAAAAATTTGCAATCACGGCCGCCAGCGCCAATGCGCCAATGGTCTGCAGCGGGACTGTCACCGCAGTATATACCAGTGTATTTTTTAAGGAATCTACCACATAATGGTCTTCTATCAGCCGTTTATAATTTGCCAGTCCATTCCATTCCGGCGCCTGTATGACATTGTATTTTGTAAAGCTGAAATATACATTCATCAAGATTGGTATAACAGAAAATATAAGTATCAATACAAGGCTTGGTAAAATATAAAGAAAGCCCTGAATATTTTTCTTCTTATGCATAATCCCCATCCTCCATAAAACAGACAGGGAGACGCCGCATCAAGAGGAATCAACATACCCAATGCGGCGCCCCCGTCAATACGCTGGTATTTTATCCAATGCTCTTCGAATACTCTACGGTATTTCCAATCGCTTCTTCCGGTGTCATCTCATCCAGCATCATCAACTGAAGATTCTTATATAAAGTATCCATAACCTTAAATGCGTTTGTGGCTTTCGGCAGAGATTTTAAATGCTCCGTATCTTCATACATTGCCTTATACCGCTCATCATCCAGATATTCTTCATCCGCTGTGATTGGCGGATATGGCGTGATTTCTTTATGAAATCTGGTCATCACTTCCGTATCTGTTATGTACTTGGCAAGTTTCACCGCCAAATCCTTGTTCTTGGAGGCGCTGTTAACAACAAGCCCGTCCGTGGCAATCCAGATTGCTTTTGTCTTGTCCTCAAGGCTGGGAACAAAATCCCAGTTAATGCCGGATTCTGTCAGCTGGCTGGCAGCTTTAGTATCCATATATGCCATAGCAATATTCCCTGCCTTAAATTGATTCAAAAGTTCATTTGTCACCAAAGACATAGACTCCTCGGGAAGAATCTCATATTTGTATCTGAGATCATACATTAATTGGGCGGCACGTACCGCTGCATCCGTGTCCAGAAGGGCAATTTCTGTCTCGTCTTCGTTATACAGGTCACCGCCCGCCTGCCATAAATATGGATAATAAATATTATTCAGCGCCCCAATTGCCGGATCAGCCCACTCCTGTGCAAAAGGCATCACCCCATCAAGGTTAGCCTCTTTAACCTTTAATCCAACATCAATCAGCTCCTGCCACGTTTCAGGGAGCTTCGTCACCCCGGCCTTGTCCATGATATCTTTATTCACCACAAGAATCCTTGCATTCCCTACTACGATCGGAAGCATATACTGTTTTCCCTGAATGATTCCTTTATCGATATAAACATAGTGTTCTCTCTCTTCATCTGTCAGGTAACCGTCTAAAGGCTCAGCAATTCCCATATCGATAAAGCTTCCAATCATCTCACTGTACATATAAGTAACATCCGGGCCCTCACCCGCAGAATAGCCGGTGAGATGTTTCTCCTCATAATTTCCCCATGGGATAATCTCGACTGTCAGATCAACATTGTTTTCTTTCGCCCACGGCTCTAACGCGCTGACCCAAAATTCTTTATCCAACGCTCCGTCATCACCGCTTGCAAAAGGCGGGAACCAGAAAGTCAGCTCAGAATTTTCCGCGTCCGCTGTCTGTTTTTCCTCCGCATTCTGCCCTTGTGTGCCCTCCACGCTTTCCGAATCCGTATTTTCTTCCGCTGTGCTTCCTTCCACGGGTTCTGAAGAAGCTCCTTCCTCTGAGGAACCGCTGCAGCCTGTAGCTGAAAATACCATCATAGCTGCAAGTACAGCCGGAAATAATTTTGAAATCTTTCTCTTCATCATTTTTCTCCTTTCTGCCTTTTTGTGCTTTTAGTTGTCACTTTGTCTTTACACCTGTAATTTTATATTTCTCTGTTTATTTTTGTAAATTTACATTTTTTCTCTCTTGGTTCCGCCTGATTTCCCGTCCATTTTATGCAAAAATTAATATATTTTTTCAATATAGCCACAAAATTAACATTTTTTATAGTGTAAAGACCATCTGGGCAACTCAAAATATACATCTTTTCTCTTTCCGTTCATCCCTGTCATCTAAACATTCTTTACTTTCTTGTACATTGTTGCTAAAATGCTGTAAAAAGCAGAAAGGAGCAGTTCCATGCTTACCGGCAAGTCCAAATATACGCTTCACTGGTTTCATTCTATCTTAGCTGTATTATTCCCATGTCTTTTTCTATGCATCCTGGTATGCGCCTACATGATGCATGCCTCCAAATCCAATGTGATGGAGATTAATTCTGCAATCACAAACCACGTACAGAAAAACATGGACAGCCGACTAAAAGAATTAAACCGCTACGCGCTTACCCTGGGAATTTCCTCCCATAATACTTTCTTAAAAAATTTAAATTACCAGCCGGAAGCTATACCCAGACAGGCATACCAGCTTTCCGATACTCTGCGTGATTATCTGGTTACAAACAATTTTATCAATAATACTTACATATATTACCCCCAATCTAATCTGGTCGTGGGCAATAACGGCTGCTTTGCCGCAAACCACTACTACTCCCTTCAGGAATATCCGGACAGTTCTAACTACACAAAGTGGATCAATTCGTTAGACTCTGCTAAGGGAATGTCTATTCAGGATTTATCTTTCCGTAACAGGCAAACCATTTGTTTTATCCATAGAATGGAGACCGGAAATGCCAATACGCCGGTTATGGTTTTCGAAATTAACTACGGTGAGCTGTTGCAGGATTTTGAACCGGGCGATACCACAGATGTATTATGCATCGGCGTCCTCAATAAAAATCATCTGATTGCTTCCGTAGGCAATTCAGATTCTCTTGCAGATATCGAATCTTTATATACAAAATGGGAGCAAAATAAGAATAATATAATCCGAATACATGATACCTATGCTTTCTTTTTTCCTTCTGCAGTACCTGACCTTACTTATATGACAATCTATACCTCCCGGCAGCTGACAAAAGCGCTTTTTCTGCCTGTCACCGTCGCACTGATCGGTATCGTTCTATGCACCCTGACCGGTATCGCCGGCGCAGTCTATATCAGCATCCGCAATGGGAGGCCGATGGAAAATCTGCTGACAGCACTGGGAAAGAAAACAACTTCTGAGGATGATGATTATCAGTTCATTCTCAATAAATTTGAGCAAATGTCAAGCAGTATATTTTTGGCCTCGCTGCTGCGGGAAAATATTCAAGGCGAAAATGAAATATTTGCAGAAGCAAAACTCTACGGCGTGCCATTGGAATCTCCTGTCTATCGGATCGTTATTCTGGCATCTCCCGGCGTAAAAACCGCCAACTTTTCACCGGAAATGGATACTCTGCACAATTACCTGAGCCTGCTTAAATATAACAGCCTGATCACTTCTTATCACCACCGCTATGTAATTTTATTCAATAGTGATGATGCCATACCCGAACAGGAGCTCAGGTCAATTATCGAAACGCTTCAAGCATACGCCTTTCCAAACGCCCCTTCCTTAGCGGCCGTTGGAAACTGTTGTGAAAACATGTCTGAAATTGCAGATAGTTACTACCATGCGCTTTCCGTATTGCACAATACCCCCTCCGTACAAGAAAGCAAAATTGTATTTTATACGGAAAGCGAAGCCACAACAGTCCATGGGAACAGCGACCTTATGAAATCGTTCAGCAGCCTGATTTATTCCGGACAATTTCTCAAGGCCAGGCAGTTATTTCCGCAATTATGCAAAGAATACCTCTGCCATGAGGATGCAAAGACCGAAGCCCTCCGCCAGAATGCCCTTACCAATCTTCTCATTGACGCAGTCTATACCATTTGTTCTCAGGTACAGGCCGCGCAGGAAGCAGATGCATTGCTCAAAAGCTCTGCATCTAAAGAGACCTATCTGCAACAGGCTGATACTCTTTTGAAACACTTAGAGAATTTCGAATCCTCCTCAAGCAATAGTAGAACCTCCATTGCCGCACAGGCGAAGCAATATATTGACGAACATTTTACCGATCCGATGTTGGGATTATATATGATCTCCGAACAGCTTGGCATCAGTAACTCTTATCTGTCCGCAACTTTTAAAAAAGTATATGGAATCAACGTGAGCCAATATATGAATCAGCTACGGATTGAACAATCAAAAATACTGATTTTGAATACCCGGAAAAATATCAAGGAAATTGCCCATGATGTCGGATTTTCCAGCGATATTAACTTTATCCGTGTTTTCAAGAAGATAGAGAACCAGACCCCCAGTGCGCTAAGAAAACAAAAGTAAACTAATTACAGTAAAATATCGGATAGAAAATTTCACCTTTTGTATATCGTTTCATTCATCAGGGGAGGCTGTAAAAAATCTTTGTTGATAGGAATCAGATATGTAAAAATTTGCTGTCAAATCGCATTGTTTTTATGGTGTCGAACTTCTTTCCTGATAACAGTATTTCCTGCTACTGCACGCTATCCAACACATCTCACTCCACAAATATTGGCTGTGAAATTCCACAATACCCTCCCGACAGATAAACTTCCGCCCTCACATAGCCCTCATCGCCGGAGACATGATAAAGAAATTCCTGAAAATATCCCGTCTTTTCCGCCAGAACTTTTCCATCCCTGCCAAACAGCGTAAGGTACTTATAGGCTTCCGTAAACAGGGGCGATCCTGATTTTAACCGGAACAAAATATTGGAACCGTCCACCTCGATGGCGTCAAATCCATAGCCTGTAGATACATAGAAGCTTCCATTCCTCAGGGCCTTTAAAACAGCGTCGGGCGTACGTTCCTGTACCTGCACCACATTCCAGACCCGTCGTTCCTGTCCCCAATGATGGAAATCATCGTTTCCCACTCCCCAGATTCTCCGGCCTGCGCTGAGTACTCTGTCCCAAAGGCGCGTGCCGATATCCTCTTCAATGTGGATCCCATCGCCGCTATAGATTTCCATTGCCTGAACGGAGGACGTCTGCAGGATCTCCTCAAAAGACCACGCCTGTCCTGAGATGCGCGTTGGGTGATTGATTACGGAATATCCGCCGCAGGCGGCGGTTTGCTCCGCCATTTCATTGTAATGCGCGCAGGAAAAGCTGCTGTCAGGTAGATTTTCCCCAAAAGGCGGCTCGATAAGCAGCATATGTCTTGCTCCGCTTACCTCATAACCCTGAAACAGGATTTTATCAGGAAAAGCTTCCTCCGCATCGGTCACCCGGTCATGATCCGTTATGGCAAGGAAATCATAGTCCCGATAAGCCAGGGCAATCTCAAACAGACTGTGCTGACCGCATTTGCTGAAATTCGAGTGGATATGCAGGCTGCCCCGCAGCCAGATTCCCTGTTTTGAGTAAGGACTAAGCAAACTCATCTTACATACCTCCTATAAAAGAAAAATCTTTTACCCGCCGTCTCTTACAGTCCCTTAAGCCAGGGACCAGACACTGTTCAGAACAGATATGGCGCTTTCAGCTCTGTAAAACCTTCGGTTCCGTTCACATCTGGCCCCTTCCCGTTCATTGGCTGAAAGAATGACAATTACAGCTTAAACAGGGTGCGCAGGATCCCTCTGCCCAGAGAAGCGCCTACGTTACCGCCAACCCTTTTTCCAAAGCCGCCGCCCAAGGATTGCCCCAGATTATTGCCAACTTCTCTTCCTATGGTACCGGCCGCACTGCTTGCCGCCTGTCCCACCGCTCTTTTCACCCGTCTGTTTTGAGCCGCCTCTTCTTTTTCCTTCGCTTTTTTTGCCGCTTCCTCTTCTTTTAATTTTTGTCTTTCGGCCGCCGCTTTTTCCTTTTCCTGCTGCTTTTGTAAAGCCGCTTCCTCTTTACGTCTTTGTTTTTCCGCTTCCGCTTCTTCTTTGCGCCTTAGCTTTTCCGCCTCCGCTTCCTGGTCCGCTCTTTTCTCGTCTTCTTCCCGGGCCAGAACTCTTTTTTCCAAAATCTCGTAGGCGGATTCTCTGTCTATCATCTGAAAATATTTGCTGTAAAGGAGGTTTCCTTTAATCTCTCTCTCCCTTACCCCATCGTCTAACGCTCCCATCTGGCTCTGGGGCGGCAATATATTGCATTTTTTTACAATGGTTGGTATACCCTCTTCATCCAGTACGGAAATAAGGGCCTCGCCGATTCCAAGCTGTGTAAGCGCCTCATAGGTGTCAAATTGGGGATTCTCCCTGAACGCCCCGGCAGCCGCCCGGACGCCCTTTTGCTCCGCCGGAGTATAGGCATGAAGGGCATGCTGAATTTTATTCCCAAGCTGCCCCAATACGCCGTCCGGAATGTCTTTGGGATTTTGTGTGATAAAATAAATTCCCACTCCCTTAGAGCGAATAAGCTTTACCACCTGCTCAATTTTCATCAGAAGTGATTTTGAAGCGGTGTCAAACAGCATATGGGCCTCGTCAAAGAAAAATACCATTTTGGGCTTTTCCATATCCCCCACCTCGGGCAGGGTTTCAAAAAGCTCTGACAACATCCAAAGCATAAAAGTTGAATACATAACCGGACTGCCAATCAGTTTCTGGCAATCCAGGATCTGAATGACTCCTTTTCCATTGCAGTCCGTACACATCCAATCGGAAATGCTTAAAGCCGGTTCTCCAAAGAAATCTTCTCCCCCTGCCGCCTCCAGCGCCACCACCGACCGCATAATTGCCCCCAGGCTTTGCTTGGGAAGATTTCCATATTTTACTCCATATTCTTTGGCCTTTTCGCTTACATACCGTATCATGGAGCGCAGATCTTTGGTATCCAGCAAAAGGAGCTGCTCCTCGTCCGCTATTTTAAATATAACCGTAAGGATATCCGACTGGGTTTCATTCAGCTCTAAAATCCTGCTGAGCAGCAAAGGCCCCATTTCGGAAATAGTGGTTCTTAAGGGAAGTCCTTTTTCCCCGTAAATATCCCAAAAAGTGGTAGGATAGGGCTTAAAGCAAAACCCCTCCTCCATAAGTCCCATGGCGTCTATGCGTTTTTCAACGCTTTCATTGTTCAATTCCTCCCCGCACATACCGGCCAGGTCACCCTTTACATCCGCCAAAAAAACAGGCACGCCGCAGTCGCTAAAGGATTCCGCCAGCACCTTTAAGGTGACGGTCTTTCCTGTTCCGGTAGCCCCCGCAATCATGCCGTGGCGATTTGCCATTTTAGGATAAATATATATTTTCTCATCGTCCGATTTTCCAACCCATATCTTTTGATCCTGATACATCCGTTCCCTCCTGTCTTTGCCTTCCCTATCATTACTATAACTAATCTACCATGTAAAATAAAATTCCGCAAGATTATCCGGAAAACCCTCATTAATTCCCACAGATATCGTTATTTTTCACATATTGGCCAGCTGTCCGCTCAAATCAAACAGGAATTCTCGCCGCGCTTTCGCTTCGGGCTATATTTCTGGCCATCCGGTGAGAAGTAAGCAATCGAGTAGAGGAAACGCCTTCCCTACTCGTGCGCCGGGCACCCGTCAGTTTCTGCTGACAATCTTCCCCTGAGTGCCCGTATGCATCAAAAACTACCGGAAAGAATCTTCTCCTTCCGGTAGTCCTTTATTCTCTATATTAGCCGTCTTTTCTCTGCCCCGGCAGCCTGACAGGTTGTCGTCAGATAAAATGATTGGCTTTCAATACTCCCACCAAAATCACCACAATCAGCGCAATGATACAAAGTATGATAAATCTGTTCACCGCTCGCACGGAAATATCGGGCAGTCTGTCGTAAATGCCTTCAAAGACGCTGCCGGAAGATGAATTTTGATCTTTTCCCTTCTTTTCCTCCACAGTTTCATCCTGCGCTTCCTGTAAGGAATCCTTTTGCATTTCGGACATATTATTTTATCCCCTTCCGGTTCGGTTTTAATTTATTTCTTCTGCAGATATTTTCTAAGGTCAAGGGCAACTGCTATAACGATTACAAGACCCTGTGCAATGTATGTATACGCCGGATCCACTCGCAGGAACTGGAGGCATATTTTCAAAATTTCAAATACCAATACGCCAATTAAAATACCGCCGACCTTACCAACGCCACCGTTTGCAGATACGCCGCCGATGGTACATGCCGCAATGGCTTCCAGCTCATATCCCATACCGGTTGCCGTTGAAGCGCCGCCTGCCTTGGCTCCTACCAGGAAACCTGCCAGCGCATACATGCAGCCTGCCAGAATGTAAATACGAATCAAAGAAGCCTGAACATTAACGCCGGCAACCTGGGCCGCATTTTCATTGCCGCCGATTGCGTACATGTATTTACCATGCCGTGTCTTGTTATACAAAAACCAAAAATAGGCTCCCACGATTGTGGCAAAAATCATAAGATAGGGAATTGGTCCTATGGAGCCGCTTGCGATGGTAAGATAGCTCTTTTTGTATCCTCCCATAGGTTGGTTATTGGTAATCAAAGAGCAAAGGCCGTAGATGATCGTCTGCATACCTAATGTTGCAATAAAGGGCGGAACCTTAAGCATGGAAATCACAACGCCGTTGATGGCGCCGAAAGCTCCCATTATCACCATAGTGATAAGAAGCGCTATCGGCCATGGAATATCCGGCATCCACGGAAACATACGCGCCGCATAGTCAATGCTTTGCAGCATCATAGCCGAAAGACAGGCCGCTAAACCTACCGCACGTCCTGCCGAAAGGTCCGTGCCTTTGGTAATCAGACATCCCGATACGCCGCAGGCAATGATAAAACGCGGTGATACATTTACTACCAGATTGCCGAAATTTGTCCAGGTTATGAAATTCTTTGTGGTAAACCCAGTCAAAGCGGACAGCAGCAAAATCAACAAAATGATAGCATTATTGGACATGAATTTTTTTACATCGAAAGATTTTTGCATGATAGTATTCTCCCTCCTTATTCAAACTGGGTAGCCAACGCCATAATATTTTCCTGATTTGCTTCTTTTCCGTCAATAATGCCGGTAACACGGCCGTCGCACATAACCATAATGCGGTCCGACATACCAATTAACTCGCTCATTTCAGAAGAAATCATGATAATACTTTTACCCTGTTTTGCCATCTCCGCAATAATACAGTAAATCTCATATTTCGCCCCTACGTCAATACCACGGGTCGGCTCATCCATGATAAAAATATCAGGATTGTTGGCCAGCCAGCGGCTGATCAGCACTTTCTGCTGATTTCCTCCCGAAAGAGACTGTATCTGCGTTTTGGATGACGGCGTTTTGATTGAAAGCTTCGCCACATTTTCCTGAACCAGATTTTCAATCTTCGCATCGTCCAGCATCACGCCGCCAATCAGATATTGGTCAAGAGAAGCGATAGACACATTGTCCGCTATGGAGAGCACGCCCAAAATACCTGTTGCCCGGCGGTCCTCCGTAAGCATGGCAATCCTGTTGTTGATTGCATCTCTGGGCTGGTTCACCTTTAATTCCTGTCCCTTATACTTGATACTGCCTGCGGTATGGGCCCGAAGTCCGAATAATCCTTCCATCAGCTCCGTTCTCTGTGCGCCTACCAGACCTGCAACCCCTAAGATCTCGCCTTTTTTCAATTGGAAAGATACATGACGGAAGCTCTTGGGATTGATGGATGTAAAATCTTCCACCTCAAATACCACTTCCCCCGGTATGTTCTCGCGGACAGGATACAATTCCGAAAGCTCACGCCCAACCATCTTTGTAATGATAAAATCCGTGGTCAAATCCTTTGACGCCCAGGTTCCTATGTACTGTCCGTCACGCATGATCGTTACTTCGTCGCTGATACGCAGTATCTCATCCATTTTGTGACTGATATATACAATGGAAACTCCTTTTTCCCGAAGCTCCCCTATAATCGTAAACAATGCCTCCACTTCCGCGGCGGTCAGGGAAGAAGTGGGCTCATCCAAAATCAGCACCTTACAGTCGGCGGAAACAGCCTTTGCAATCTCCACAAGCTGCATCTGCGATACGGAAAGGCTTCCCAACTTCGCTTTGGGCTCAAAGTTTAAATGAACCTCCTCAAGCACCTTTGCCGCGTCCTCATACATTTTCTCATGGTCTATCAAAGTCAGCGGTCCTACCTTCTTTGTCGGATACCGTCCCACATAAATATTCTCGCCAATGCTTCTTTCCGGAATCGGCTGAAGCTCCTGATGAACCATGGCAATGCCTTTGTTTAAAGCGTCTAACGGTCCCTTAATCTGTACCTTCTCCCCTTCGTAAAGCACCTCCCCTTCATCCATGTGGTAAATGCCAAACATGCACTTCATCAGGGTCGATTTACCGGCGCCGTTCTCACCCATGAGGGCGTGAACCGTACCGGGCCTTAATTTGAGCTGTGCACCGTCTAATGCCTTAACCCCTGGGAATGTCTTTACAACATCATGCATTTCCAAACGATACTCTGACACTTTACTGCCTCCCTCCATTATTTATAGCCCTTTATAAGATATAAACCTTCTCAATTACCAACTCTCATATCATAAAGCGGGAAGTGCGTACATTAAAGTACATGCACTTCCCGGCTGTTTACTCTTCAGATTCTCTGAACTTTACATTCTGTTTACTGAAAATCAGCAGCATTATCCGGAGTAACTTTTACATAGTCAACATAAATGGACTGTTCGCCTTCCGCATAGGTCTTTCCGCCTAAAAGAGCTTCCATAGCCTCTACTGCGCCTGCTGCCTGACCATTCGCATCGTTAAGAACGGTACCGGTCATATTTCCGTTTACTACTTCGTTCAGCGCTGCGTCAAGTGCGTCTACGCCTACCAGATAAATGTCTTCATTTACCGTACGGCCTGCTGCCTGAATTGCCTGCAGTGCGCCGATTGCCATATCGTCGTTGTTACAGAAAATAACTTCGATTTCTTCGCCGAATTTTGCAAGGTCGTTCTGTGCGATTTCCTGACCTTTGTTACGATCCCAGTCGCCACGCTGTAAGTCAAGTTCTTCCACTTCCATGCCTGCGTCCGTGAGCGCCTTTACGGAGTACTCCGTACGATACTGTGCGTCGATGTTCTCAGGGTCACCCTGAATCATGATGTAGGAAATCTTGCCATCGCCGTTGATATCGCCTTTGTTAGGAGTATCAAGAATCAGCTCGCCCTGCATGGTTCCGGACTGACGTGCGTCACATCCCACATAAACCAGCTTGTCATATGCAGCCATCTGCTCAGCGGTAGGCTCGCGGTTGATAAGTACGGTAGGAATATCCGCATCCTTTACGGTAGCGATAATCTGATCCGCTGCGGAAGTCATAACCGGGTTGATGATCAGAGCGTCAACTTCCTGTGCAATAAAGTTGTTGATCTGGTTGTTCTGCTCTGCCTGGTCGTTCTTACCGTCCATAACGGTTACCGTGTAACCTTTGCCCTCTAAGATTTCCTGAAGCGCATTACGGTATGTTGTCATGAATGCATCGTCAAACTTGTAAATGCAAACGCCAATATTTCCTCCTGCTGCCACTTCGTCGGATACCTGGTCCGCCGCATCTTCCGCTGCGTCCGTTGCCGCATCCTCCGTCTCGTCCGCCGCCGTATCCTCCGTATCCTCTGCTGCGGAAGTGTCTGCTGCGGGCTCCTGTGTTTCCGTATCGGCTGCTGCCGGCTCGGAAGCTTCTTTTCCGCCACATGCCATAAGAGAAGCTGCCATAAGTACCGCCATTGCCATTGCGGTCAATTTCTTTGTTAATTTCATCTTTTTCAAATCCTCCCATCTTTCCGCTCATTTCTGAGCAATTTTATTTGTTTCAGCCGTTTTCTACACCTATAATTAGGTATAGTGGCTACTTACAAGCTTATTATAAAAGATTTTCTGTCTATATTCTATAAGATTTTCTTTGAATAGTTATAATTTTTCTTTGATTATTTGTCTGATTCTTCAAAAACGAAGATTTCCTGGGGCGCCCAGTAATATGTTCCGTCCACGAGCGGATACTCCTTGGGCGTTTCTCTTCCCAGCGCACATCCTGCCGCTAATTCCACGATTGCGCTGGCATAAATCTCCTTATTGGCCGAAACCGTGCCCAGCATTTTGCCGCTTTTTACCGCTTCCAGCCCCTGAGTCGTTCCATCAATCCCAATTACATTCACATCCCCAGCTTCCGCGCGTTCCAGAGCGTCAATAGCCCCTAAGGCCATATCATCGTTGTTGCTGATTACAAGCTCTATGGTATCCGGATACTGCATCAGCCATTGCTCCATAAGCGCCGATCCCTGGCTGCGTTCCCAGTTTGCAATCCCTCCGGTAATTTTTTCAATAGGCACTCCCCCATCCTTAAGGCTGCGGATGGACCATTCCGTGCGGATTAACGAATCCTGATGACTGCTCTCCCCCTCAAGCAATACATAATTCACCACGCCGTCGCCGTTTAAATCCACCGCCCCCGGCTCCTTAGCGTACATATCCACTACCATCTGTCCCTGCAAAATAGCCGTTTCTTTTGCATCTACGCCAATGTAGTAAAGATATTCCCAGCGGTTCATATCCTCCTCCACCGGCTGCCGGTTAAAAAAGACCACCGGCACTTTTGCCGCTATGGCTTTCTCTATCATTCCCGACGCCTCCATACGGTCTACCGGATTAATGCAAAGCACATCGCACCCCAGGGAAATAAACCGATCCACCTGGTTATTTTGTGTATTCTGGCTTCCTTTGGCATCCTGAATATCCAGGGTCACCTTAATTCCATTTTCCCTCTCGTAGTCTTTTGCCTTATCTTCAATCTCACTGCGGATATTGTTGATAAAAGTATCATCTCCACGGTACAGGCTGATTCCGATACGAATGGACGTCTTTTGTTCATCCTTCTGATTATGCCCACATGCGCTAAGCAGCAGACATACTGCCATCAACGAAAGGAATATTCTTTTTCCCATACCTCTAATCCCCCTCTACTTTCAAAGTTTTTATTTCCCGCTGCGAATTTACCACAGCTGTTTTACCCAAAGCTTTAAACTTTTCTATCCTCTATTCAATGGGATACAGCATTTTTTCATATCCTTTCTTTCGCAGATCCTCCTTTTCAACATAATAATAATCCATTTTAAGAGAATTACTGCTCTCTAACCCTTCTAACGCCCTGACCGCCATACAGACACTGTAGTAGCCCATACTGAATTCATCCAATGCGCACGTTCCCGTAATATAATCCCGATCCAGATAATTTAAAACCGGAATGGCGCTTCCTCTCCCGTAAAGCCCGCAAACACGCTCCAAAAAAAGCGGCTCCTCCGCTCCTGCGGCTGCGGTCTGTGTGAGAATTTCCGGACTTTCCGCCAAAATTACAATCTGTCCTTTACATAAATCCATCGCTTTTTGAAGACTTTCCTTTAAGTCTCCGTTTTCACTACAGTAAATTCTCTGATATGCGCATCCGTTCCTGACCAGTTCCTCCGTCATCCCCTCACGAAAATCCTGCCCTGCCATACCGCTTTTTTCCCTCTCCGAAAAAATCACTACCGAAGCGTCCTGCGGCTTTCGCCGGAGCATCTGCGAAGTAATCTCCTGTCCCATCTTTTTATAATCCGATGTGATCGATCCGATGATTTCTTCCCCTGCCAGTTCACAGCCCAAAAGCACCATAGGAACCGTTATCTGCTTTTGCGAGAGGGCTTCAAAAAGTTTCCCTTCGTCAACCGGCGCCACGATCAGCGCATCCGCCCCGTCCTGTTGCTCGCGTACAATAAATTCCATCTGCTGATTTGGTTCCAGTTTTTCATACAAGGTAATAAAACGTACGTCGGCATTAAATTCCATCGCCGCCTGATCCATACCTTTTCGAAAATTGCCGTAGTTGTTATCGCTTGCATCTTCGATGATCACCGCAATCTGATATATTTCCTGCTCCGGCTCCCGTATGATCAGATCCGTGGAACACATCAAAAATAAAACCACCAGAAAAATCATATAGCAAAGCAGCAGTAATTTCCCCTTTTTTCCTATCATGCTTTCCCTCATTTCTGCGCTACTTTTGCGCATATCAAGTTTGTGGATACGGCGCAGACACAACCTTTCACTCTTCCCGACATGCCGCTTTGCGGCACAAACAATTTGTGAAGAATGACCGTCAGGG
>ERZ777011.1307-NODE-1307-length-27303-cov-12.820390_pt1 | contig 27303 bp, 19 predicted proteins | sample MGYA00374964_ERZ777011 | MGnify/ENA primary metagenome ERZ777011 (study PRJEB29310, sample SAMD00008975) | mouse gut metagenome | study: EMG produced TPA metagenomics assembly of the Metagenome analysis of fecal microbiota from mouse which was promoted... | reverse complement strand
TTTAACAATTCAGATGGTAATTGTTAACTCTGAATCTCGTCTGCAAAGCTAAAAGCTACATTCTTGAATCGCTACGCGATTCCATGCACCTATGTTTCGGCTTGTGCCAAAAGCTTTTTGTGCCTGTATTGCAGGGACGCACTGCTTGTGCGTCCGGAATATGTTCCTGAAAAATAAAACCGTCCGGCGCCTTGGGCGTCGGACGGTAGGGGATTAAGCTGACAGGGCCCGGAGGCCGGAGAGCTTATTAGTTGTTCTCGTTGATAGTGGTGGCACGATCGAGGGCAACGTATTTTTCGCCCATGGGGCAGAGGTTGCCATTGTCGATTGTGGTTGTGAGCTGAGAAGCGGGAACACCGTATTTGATGAGTTGTTTTTCAACGCCGGCAGCGCGGTTTTTGCGGAGACGGGTGTTGATTTGGTCGTTACCGGTGTAGTTGTCGGCCCAGCCGGTGAGGGTGTATGTCTTGTCGGGGTTAGCCTTCATGACATCGGAGATGCCTTTGAGGAGCACCTTGTCTTTCTGGGTGAGACGGTAAACGTTGATGGGGTAGTAGATGGTGGCGAGGGGAGCGTGTTCAACAACGGCTTCGGGAACGGGACGGTTGAGGCAGTCCTGGAGTTGGTTCTCGAGGTCGGCGATACGTGCTTCGGCAGCGCCAAGGAGTGCGCGGAGAGCGTCGCAGTTTTCGGGTTCGGGGCAAACGGGCACCACGGGAGCGTTCCAGTAGTTCTTGCCGAGGTTAACGGTAACACCGAGGAATGCGGAGATGTTGTGCGATGTACGGTTGTAGATGTCGCCGTATTCGTCGTGGTGGTTGTTGTCTTGGGGAGTCCAACGAACGTCGAGGAAGAGGTCGACGCGGTTGCTGATCGAGAAGGAGTTGATCAAGCCGAGACGGCCGGCGAGGATGCGGTCGGAGAGGCTCTTGTAGCCGTGACGTTCGTAAGAGTTGCCTTTTTCGTGGTAGTTGGCGGCATATGTCCAGTAAGCGCCGATACCGCCGTAGATGATGGCGTTGTATTTACGGCCGGGGTGGTATCCGCACCACCAGTTGGTGAGGTTCAACATCACGTCGAAAGCCGGACCGATGTTGTGGAAACGTTGTTTGTATTTTCCGTTGATGGGGGCCTTGTCGAGGAGCACGCCGGGAGCGTCCTTACGGTCGGACATGCCTTTGATTGATTCCCAGCTGATACCGCCACGGAAACCGAGCAGGGGAGAGAACCATTTGCCTACATAGATGTCGGCAGCGGGAGAGAAACGATCCTGAAGGTCGCGTTCAGAGTCGCCGTGTGAGAACATTACGTTGGCGCCACCTTGTGCGGTGATGAACCAGTTGTCTTTGAAACGGTTGAAAAGATAGCCTTGCGAAGGATCTTCGACGTAGGTCACCTCTTGGTTGCTTTGAGCGAACGCTGTGGCGCCGAAGCACATTGCTGCTGCGAGGGCCAGAAGTTTCGTCCTTTTCATAGGTGAAAAATTTTGGATATAGTTAGTTAAAATAATTGATTCGTGGGCTTAAATGTCCATTATTTATTGTCGAATATCCGGCAACGGGCAGTCCCAATGCCGGATTTTAGACAATATTCGGGGACAAATTTACTACTTTTTTTTAGATATTTTTAAATTAAATGCAAAAAAATCCAAAAAAGTTCATTTTTTAATGAAATTTTTTATATCGGCGCAGATATTTTCGGGTGTATATCCGAATTTTTGGTCGAGAATCTGGAATGGCGCCGATGCCCCGAATCGGCTGAGCCCGTAGACGCGGCCGTTGAAACCGATAATCATGCGCATTGTCGAGGGCAGTCCTGCCGTGAGGGCGTAATGCGGCATCGAGGCGGGAAGCACCGACAGGCGGTAGGCTTCGTCCTGGTCGTTGAAAAGGCCGATCGAGGGCATGGAAACGACGCGTACTGCGATGCCTTCTTCGCGGAGCATTTCGGCCACGCGGCAGAGCAGCGACACTTCGGAGCCGTTGGCCACGAGGGTGGCGGCTGCATCGGGAGCGTCGATCACTACGTAGCCGCCGCGGCGCATGCCTTGGGCATCGGCGTAGCGGTTGCCGGATGCGGAGGGGACGGTTTCTTTGATGTCCTGGCGCGTGAGGATGAGGGCGGTGGGTGCATTGCGGTTTTCCATGGCCATTTCCCAGGCGATGGTTGTCTCTTCGGAGTCGGCGGGGCGGAGCACCAGCAGCGAGGGTTTGCCGGAGAAATTGCGGAGTTCCTCGAGCAGGCGAAGCTGTGCTTCTTGCTCGACGGGTTCGTGCGTGGGGCCGTCTTCGCCAACGCGGAATGCGTCGTGGGTGAATACGTATTTCACGGGGAGCTCCATGAGGGCGGCCATGCGCATGGCGGGCTTCATGTAGTCGGAGAATACGAAGAATGTGCCGCATGCGCAGAGGAGTCCGCCGTGGAGGGCGATACCGTTCATAATCGAAGCCATGGTGAGCTCCGATACGCCTGCGTGGAGGAATGCGCCGCGGAAGTCGCCGGGGACAAAGGCTCCGGTTTCTTTGAGGAAGGCTTCGGTTTTGTCGCTGTTGGCGAGGTCGGCCGAAGACACGATCATATTCTTGACTTTTTGTCCGAGCACTTTAAGCACGTCGGCCGATGCCGTGCGTGTGGCGATGCCGGGTTTGTGGGCGATGTGCTCGTAGTCGATGGCGGGGATGCGGTCGGCGAGGAAATCGTCGAGCATGGCCTGCAATTCGGGGTTTGCTTCGGCCCAAGCGCGTTGTGCGGCGCGTCGTTCGGCCACGATTTTGCGGAGCTCGTCGGCGCGGCGGTCGTAAAGGGCCTGCACTTCGGGGTCGATGAGCCAGGGATTTTCGGGGTCGAATCCGAGGTTGCGCACGGTGGCGGGATAGTCAGCGCCGGATTTGGAGAGGGGCTGGCCGTGGGTGGAGCATTTGCCTTCGAAGTTCTCGCCGGAGGCTGTGACGCATCCGCGGCCCATTATGGTGTGGCCAATGATGAGTGTGGGCCGTTTTGTCTCTGCATGAGCTGTGGAAAGCGCACCGGCTATTGCCTCGGGATCGGTGCCGTCGATTTCGATTACGTTCCAGCCCCAGGCACGGTATTTGGCGGCGTAATCTTCGTCGGTTACTTCGTCGACGTCGGTCGACAGCTGCACTTTGTTTGCATCATAGAACATTATGAGGTTCGACAGGCCGAGGTATCCGGCTATGCGGCCCGCGCCCTGCGATATTTCTTCCTGGACGCCGCCGTCGGATATGAAGGCGTAGGTCTTGTGGGCGATCCAGTCGCCGAAACGGGCTTGAAGGAAGCGTTCGGCGATAGCGGCGCCCACGGCCATGGTGTGGCCTTGGCCGAGAGGTCCGGAAGTGTTCTCGATTCCGCGTTCAACGTCGAGTTCGGGGTGGCCCGGGGTGGGAGAGCCCCACTGGCGGAACTCTTTGAGCTCTTCGACAGTGAATTTGCCGGTGAGGGCGAGCACGCTGTAAAGCATAGGCGACATGTGTCCGGGGTCGAGGAACATGCGGTCGCGTGCAATCCAGTGGGCATCGTCGGGGTCGGTGACCAGGAATCGGGAATACAGTACGTTTATAAAATCAGCACCGCCCATGGCGCCGCCGGGGTGTCCCGACTTTGCTTTTTCGACCATCGATGCGGCAAGGACACGGATGTTGTCGGCTGCGCGGGTGAGAAGTTTGTTGTCCATGATGTATATGATTTGAATCTGGGAAGGTTTCGAATTAGTTATAAGGTATAAGTGATAAGTTATAAGTAAATCTGATTAAAAAGTTAATGTAATCACGGTGTAGGGACGCACGGCTCGTGCGTCCGCGTTAATATCATTAACACAATTAATTAATATTGTGTTGGAACGGACGCACGAGCCGTGCGTCCCTACACTCAAAGTATTAACTTTCTTGTGTGACATACTTAAGGTGTGGCTTGTGTATTGTCCTTTATACTTTATCACTTATAGTTTATACTTTTAGAAGAGGTAGGCGGCGGTCACTGTCCAGTAGCGGTTTTTGCCCTGGATGTCGACGCCTTCAACGGCTCCTATTTTCTCAAATGCTTTTGTCATGCCAATGCCGTAGGATGCGCCTACTTGCAGGTGTCCGAGCAGCTGCACGCCGAAACCGAAGTTCCAAGCCACGCTTGTCGACTTGTTTTTCCAGGCTTCGTTTATAGCCTTGCGCGATGTGAGGAACGCGAAGCTGGGGCCGGTGAATACATAGGGGGTGATGATTTTGCCGATTACGGGAAGGCCTATCTTGTATTTGAGGTTGACAGGTATCTCGATATAATCTTTATCCTTGATTTGAGGAGCGGTGGCAGTGCCGTTGGTGTCGATGGTGGCATTGTTGACACGGTGAACATACATCACCGATGCGTCGAAGCCGAAGCCAACCATGGGAATCATGAATTCGGCCTGCAAGCCGCCGGTGAAGCCCGCACGGTTTTCAGATTTGAACAAATCGGAGTCGAAGTGCATCGAGTTTACGTTGATGCCTACGCGCGGACCGATAGAAAATTGGGCGGCGGCAGAAATCGACATTGCGATTATAGCCACAGCCGAGAAAAGGAAACGGCGGAAATTTTTCATCGTTTTTTGATAAATTATGTTAACGGTGCAAAGTTAACGCTTTTATGCGGTTGTTCAAAATTATGCGTGCGTTTTTTCCCGACAAAAGCAACGCGCGCATTGATACAACGGCCAATGGAGAGTAAAAGTTCAGCCGATGACTTCGAGCGTGAGTGGAGCGAATCGTGCCGCGGCGTCGGCGATGGCCCGGTCGAGCGAGAGGCGAGGGGAAAGGCAGTAGAAGCGTGAGCCGGTGGCCTGGGCCAGGATGTTGCCCTCGCGGTAATCGGTGCCGGCGAAGGCAATGCGGCAGTCGCCCTCGGCGGCGAGGCTGCGGAGCGTGGCGCGTCCCTGAGGCGAGAGGCCGTCGGTGATAAACGCCGCGCGTGTTTTCTTTTTCTGTGCACGGAACATGGGACGCGACCCGTTGCGGTGCTCCTCCATTTTCTTTTCCAGATAGTTGTCGGCCATAAGGTGTAAGCTAAATTAAGCGATAGGCGCAAGCCGAAGGCTCGCGTTCCTGCCTGCAAAGTTAGCAATAAAGCGGATGAACGGCAAATTATTCTGCGGTTTGATTGTCTTGGAGGGCGAGGGCGGTGGGGTTGTGGCAGGTCATGCCGCCGTCGACCACGATGGTTTGTCCGGTGATGTAGCGGGCATCGTCGGAGGCAAGGAAGGCCACGGTGGCGCCCACGTCGTCGGGGTTGCCGAGATATGGCAGCGGAGTCTGCGAGGCGAATATGGCGCGGACATCTTCGGGAAGATTGTCGGTGGCAGCCTTGGTGAGAATAAGGCCGGGTGCGACGGCGTTGCAGCGGATGCCGCGGCGGCCGTATTGGGTGGCAGTGTATTTGGTAAGGGCTATTACTCCGGCTTTTGACATGCCGTAGAGAGTGCCGCGGAAGTCGCCGGTCATGCCCGAGATAGAGGCAATGTTCACTATTGCCGCTCCGTCCGGCATATATGGCAGGGCCGTGCGCGTGGCCAGGAGCGAGCCTTTAAGGTCGATGGTCATGGCGGCTTCGAAATAGGCGGGGTCGAGTCCGGCTACCGGGCCGTCGCGCCGCATATCGGTGCCTCCAACATTGTTTACGAGCACGTCGATGCGCCCGAAACGCGCTACGGTGTCGTTGATCGCTTTTTCTACGGAGACCATGTCTGTGCCGTCGTAATATACGCCCCAAGCCTTTAAGCCGGCGGCAGAAAGCCGGGCGACAGTGTCATTGACATGGTCGATATTATGGGCCGATATTATTACCGTGGCGCCTTCTGCGGCCATCCGTCGGGCCGATGCATATCCGATACCTCCCGTAGAGCCGGATACAAAAACGATTTTATCTTTAAATCTATCCATTCAGCGTATGTTTTTTAAACATAACGCTTTGTGCAATACGATTGTTCCAAAAAAATTAAAAGGCAATTAATTGAGACAATTAATTACCTTTTTTTGTGGAGCCGCGAGTGGGACTCGAACCCACGACCTTTTCGTTACGAATGAAATGCTCTACCAACTGAGCTATTGCGGCAGTGACAATGCGCTCAACATTGCAGGTGCAAAGGTAAGGGGAATTTGCGAGATGTGCAAGTTTTTGGGCGAAAAGTTTTTTTTTTGTGGGGGAGTAGGGAAGTTGGAAAGATTGGAAGTTGGGGAGTGTGGAGGAAAAAAAGGGGACAGCCGCCGGAGTGGCGACTGTCCCGTTGGGATGGAATTGTTTTTTTGTGATTAGAGGCCTCGGCCGTGGCAGTTTTTGTATTTTTTGCCGGAACCGCAGGGGCAGAGGTCGTTACGGCCTACGCGCGGAGCGGCTTTGACGGGCGTGGCAGGTTGCTGCTGGCCACGGGGCGCGGATGCCGCGGCGCGCTGAGCGGCTGCGGCTTCTTCGCTGGGAAGTGTGGCGCGCGAGGTCTTGTAGTCGGCGCCGGTGCGTGTGCGGGGCATGGCGCGGCCGAATTCGGGGTCGGCTTTGCGTTCGGCTTTTTCGGGGTCGACTTGTTGTTGCTGCTGGGGCTGCTGTTGCTCGGGGCGGGGCTGCGGGATATAGAGCTGGCCACGCATGAGTGATGCAACGGCGCGGTTGTTGAGGTTGGAGAGCATACGCTCGAACATGTGGAAAGATTCAACCTTGTAGATTACGAGGGGGTCTTTCTGCTCGTAGGAAGCGTTTTGTACCGACTGGCGGAGTTGGTCGAGTTCGCGGAGGTGTTCTTTCCAGAGTTCGTCGATTACGACGAGCATTATTTTCTTGTGCCATTCCTTGACGATGGAGTTGGCTTCGGTGGAAGCGGCTTCCTGAAGGTCGAAGAGAATGGGGTAAATCATCTTGCCGTCGGTGACGGGCACGTTGCGCACGCCTGTCTCGCCGGCTTCGACAGCGCGGGCCACGAGCGGGGCGAGTATCTCGCGGATGCGGGCCGAGCGGCGGTCGAGGGTGTCGATGGCGGCGGCGTAGATTTTGTCTACTTTTTCCTCGCGCGAGAGGTTGGGGAATTCTTCGGCGGTAAAGGGCGGCTCGATGGTGAGCACTTTGGCCATTTCGAGACGGAGGTCGTCGAAGTCGGAGGGCATCTCATAGGTCATGACGATGTTTTCGACGGTGTCGTAGATCATGTTTGCTATGTCGATGCCGATACGTTCGCCAAGCACGGCGTGGCGGCGGCGCGAGTAGATGTAGGTGCGCTGCTTGTTCATCACGTCGTCGTATTCGAGGAGACGCTTGCGGATGCCGAAGTTGTTTTCTTCGACACGTTTCTGGGCTTTCTCGATGGCGTTTGACACCATTTTGCCTTCGATGGGCTCGCCTTTTTCCCAGCCCATGCGGTCCATGAATTTCATGACCTTGTCGGATGCGAACATACGCATCAAGGGGTCTTCGAATGATACGAAGAATACAGACGAGCCGGGGTCGCCTTGACGTCCGGAACGGCCGCGCAACTGGCGGTCGACGCGGCGCGATTCGTGGCGTTCGGTGCCTATGATGGCGAGGCCGCCGACTTCTTTGCCGGCTTCGATTTCGCGGTCTTTGATTTCCTTGACTGCTTTGGTGAGCTTGATGTCGGTACCGCGGCCGGCCATGTTGGTGGCGATGGTCACGGCGCCTTCTTTACCGGCGAGGGCCACGATGTCGGCTTCCTTCTGGTGGAGTTTGGCGTTGAGCACATTGTGGTCGATGCGGCGCATCTGGAGCATACGGGAGAGTTTCTCGGAGATTTCCACCGATGTGGTGCCCACGAGCACGGGGCGTCCGAGAGCGTGGAGGCGTTCGATTTCGGCGATTACGGCGTCGTATTTTTCGCCGCGGGTGCGGTAGATGCGGTCGTTGAGGTCGACACGGGCGATGGGTTTGTTTGTCGGGATTGTGACAACGTCGAGCTTGTAGATGTCCCAGAATTCGCCGGCTTCTGTTTCAGCGGTACCTGTCATGCCGGCGAGGCGGTGGTACATGCGGAAGTAGTTTTGGAGAGTGATAGTGGCGAATGTCTGTGTGGCTGCTTCCACTTTCACGTTTTCCTTGGCCTCGATAGCCTGGTGGAGGCCATCGGAATAGCGGCGGCCTTCCATGATACGGCCTGTCTGCTCATCGACGATTTTGATTTTTCCGTCGTCGATTACATATTCCACATCTTTTTCGAAGAGGGTGTATGCTTTGAGGAGCTGTGTCACGGTGTGGACGCGCTCGGCCTTTACGGCGTAGTTCTGCATGAGCTCGTCCTTGCGCTGCTGACGCTCTTCGAGGTTTTCGATATGCTCGAGCTCGGAGAGTTGCGATGCGATGTCGGGGAGAACGAAGAATTGGGGGTCTTCGGCCGAGCCGGTGAGTTCGTCGATGCCTTTGTCGGTGAGTTCTACCGAGCGGTTCTTTTCGTCGATAACGAAGTAGAGGGGGTCGGTCACCTTGGGCATCTCGCGGTTGTTGTCCTGCATGTAGTAGGCCTCGGTTTCGAGGAGGATATTTTTCATGCCCTCGAGCGAGAGGAACTTGATGAGCTGGTTGTTTTTGGGCAGGGCCTTGTAGCAGCGGAAGAGGAGCATGGCGCCTTCTTTGCGCTTGTCCTTGTCGTCGGATTCGATAAGGCGTTTAGCCTCGTTGAAAGTCTGCACGAAAAGGCGTTGCTGAGCCTTGACAACGTTTTCGACGTTGTGCTTGTATTGGTCGAAATATTGGTCGTCGCCTTTGGGCACGGGGCCGGAGATGATGAGCGGTGTACGGGCGTCGTCGATAAGCACGGAGTCGACCTCGTCGACAATGGCGTAGTAGTGGGGACGCTGCACGAGGTCGTCGGGGTCCATGGCCATGTTGTCGCGGAGATAGTCGAAGCCGAATTCGTTGTTTGTGCCGAAGGTGATGTCGCAACGGTAGGCGGCGCGGCGTTCGGGGGTGTTGGGCTGGTGCTTGTCGATGCAGTCGACCGTAGCGCCGTGGAACATATAGAGCGGGCCCATCCATTCGGAGTCGCGCTTGGCGAGGTAGTCGTTGACAGTGACGACATGTACGCCGCGGCGCGAGAGCGAGCGTAGGAACACCGGCAGGGTCGCAACGAGGGTCTTGCCCTCGCCGGTGGCCATTTCGGCGATTTTGCCTTGGTGGAGCACGATGCCGCCGAGGAGCTGGACGTGATAGTGAATCATGTCCCATGTCATCTCGTTGCCGCCTGCCATCCAGTGGTTTTTCCAAAGGGCTTTGTCGCCGTCGATGGATACGAAGTCGCGGCCTTGGGCGGCGAGGTCGCGGTCGAGTTGGGTGGCGGTTACCTCTATCGTTTCGTTGTGGGCGAAACGCGCCGCGGTTTCACGCACGGTGGCGAACACCACGGGGAGGTGGTGGTTGAGGCGTTCTTCGAGGATATCGAGGATGGATTTTTCGTGGGCGTCGATTTCGTCCCAAAGGGGCTGACGCTTGTCGAAAGGAAGTTTTTCTATTTCCTCTTTCTTTTCGGCTATTGCTTTTTCGTCGTCGGCGATAGCGGCAGCTATGTCGGCGCGCACTTCGTCGATTTTGCCGCGAAGCTGGTCGTTGGTGAGTTTTTCGAGTTCGGGACGGAGGTCTTCGATTTGTTTTGCGATGGGTTCGAGGGCCTTGCGGTCGCGAGTGGCCTTGTCGCCGAATATTTTTTTAAGTATATCTGTGAATGACATGAGTTTTCTTTGAGTTTGTAAGTTGGGAAGATGGGAGTTGGAGAGAGGTTATCTCGTGAGTTTGAGGGGAGGGAGAGATGCCGCGTTGGGCGAGCGGATGCGCATGAGGCGCGTTACCGTCGGGGCTACGACGCGTATGTCGACAGGGGTGTCGATTCGACGGGGGTCGACATCGGGAGCCATGATAAAGACGGGCGCTGTGGCCGATGCTGCGCGCACCACTTGGTTTGGCCGTTCGGGCCGGTTGTTGAAATCGTCAGTTATTTTCCAGCCGGGAGTCACGGCAATACGCACGTCGCCGGCAGTGGCCACGTCGGTGTTGCGCTTTTCGGCGTCGCCGTTTGTGCCCACTTCACCGCCGAGGATGTCGTCGATAGTGAAGGCCGAGCTTACGCCCGACATGCGCTGGAGGAAGGACGCCACCTCACGTCGCACTTCGGTGAGGTTCTTGTTGCGGTCCTTTATAAGTTTATGGTTGAGGTAAAAATCGCCACGGTGGTAGCCGGTGACCCAGTCGCCGTTGCCGTACATGGCCATGAGATACATGTTGAGGAGCGACATGGCCTTGCGTGTGGAAAACTCGCCGAACGGGAGATTCCAACGCTCGTCGTCGCGGCGGCTTGTCGACGGCGGAGGTGTGGCTGCAAGGAAAATGAGGGTATTGTTGAGCCCGACTTTTGTGTCGATAGAATTGAAAAGCTGGGCCAGGTTGGCGTCGAGGCGGTAATATGCGTCTTGGAGCTCGTAGCGGTTGTCGGTATTCTTGGAATAGGCAAACGGCTCTACGGTGTATGCGAGCGAGAGAATGTCGGAGCCACCCTCGTGAGTGCCGAGCTTGAGATTGTCGAGGTGGGAGATAGCCATTGACGTAACCTCGGCGTTGACGGCCGGGGAATTTTTGAGCATGGCTATTTTTTCGGTATCGGTTCCGGGGCGGTAGACGTAGCGGAACGGATAGTGCGTAAGGTGGTCGGGCAGGAGCAGATAGCGGTCGGCCGGGAGCAGGGGCGTCCATTGCATTGTGTCCATGCGCGATCGCAGGGGGTGCATGCGGTTGCGCAGCCCGATTTCTGTGGGTGTCTCGGCGTAGAACGACGATGAGGCCCAGTTGGCATTACGGTCATTGAGCCATATGGCTGAGTTGCCGGCGTGTCCGGCCATAATCACGGCCTGGGTGGGGTCGGGCGCGATGGCGTAGGCGTAGGTCACTCCAGAGCCGGCAATGCGGGCCTCGTCGGCGATTGTCGTCACTGCCAATGCCCGTGGCGACACGGTGATGTCGGTGAAATTGCCAAGGACTGCCGGGTCGTTGAGCACGTCGGCAGGGCGTAATGTATTGCGGTCGAATACCTCGGCGGCGGGGATGCCGTTGCGAGCCGGCGCCGCGCCGGTAAAAATCATTGCGGTGGCAGCGGCCGGGTCGACGGCTGTGCCGTAATCGGCGTTGGCAATTACCACGCCGTTGGTTATAAGGCGGTTGAATCCGCCATCGGAGAAATGACGACGGAGCAGGTCGATATATTCTTCCTGCAAGCCCTCCACTACGATGCCGACCACGAGCTTGGGACGCTCGACCGTCTGCGCGCCGACAGTGACGCCCAACATCGAAGCGATGAAGGCGACCACAAGACGCGAACCGAGGGAGTCGTTATTTCCTAATTTTATTGACATAAATATATGATGCCGAGCGCATTAAGTCGCAGCCGACAAGCGGAATAAAAGCCGTGTTGAAGGCTTGCGCTGTCAGCGGCCAAAGCAGACAAAGCGCAATGAGCACTGCAAAGTTAATAAATTGATAGCAAATTACCGCATTTTTCCATTTTTTTATCCATATTCCCACTGCGGCAATGAGGCAGAACGGGTTGAGCCACCCATAGAGCCAGTTGGGCGATGTGGCTTCGTGAAGCGACACGAAAATGAGGAATGTGAGCAGAAGCCCGGCCAGGCCGAATGTGCCGAACAGCGCGGTGTCGAGCCAGCGCGTGGAGCGGCCGTGGCGGATGTCGCGGATGGTGATGGCCGTGCAAATGACGAACAGCGCCCAGAAAACGGCATCGGGAGTGAGAAACCAAGGCGTGAGGCCAAGGATGGCCGATTCTTTGCCTTGTTGCAGGATTTTTCCTTTGCCGGAAATGGGACGCCCGCCCGCGGTGGCACCGGGCAACTGGTCGGCTACCACTACCGGCGCGAATGTTTTCTCGCGGGGATTGATTTCACGGTCGATGCCCGAGCCCAGGGCTATGTCGATGCCGAACTGATACCAGGGATAGTTTTTGTGATAGCGGCGCATGACTTGTCGGAAAGTGCGGTCGGCGGCGGCATCCGAAGCCGGTTCGCCAACGATTATGGAGTCGCCGATGGCAAGCTCCACGATGCGCAGAGGGCGAGTCACGCAGTTGTCGAGCACATAGTTGTAGCGGTAGTAGCGGTTTTCGGGGCGATAATTGTCGTAAATCATTTCCATGAGCCTCGCGGTGGCCACGGAGTCGAGTGCGAGAGGGTATTCCATGAGGGTGCGTCCCTCGCGGCGGTAGGCCTCGGAGACATAACGCCAGGGGATGATGCCCATTGAATATTCGGCATCGCCTTTTACGAAGCGGTAGATGAAATTCGGCGAGTCGAAGTCGAACACGCCGTATGTCACCATGAAATCGGACATTGGGCCGCCGTTGATGCGCAAGGCGGCATGGCCTTCGAGCTCGAACACCTCGGGACCCGGCTCGACAACGATAAAACTCACCTCCGGCGTTTTCGACGAAGGCGACGCATAAGCCGCTACGGCCACAATCGTGCAAAGAAATGCAGCGATAATATGTCTGATATTGTTCATCATATTTTCGCTGCAAAAGTAATCAAAATATTGCAAACCGCCAATTTATTATTGATCGGCATATCCGAGTATAACGGGAGATTCGACATCGACGCCAAATTCCTTGGCGCGTTGAAGTATTGCCCTTGCCAGTTTTGGCCGCAATTCCTCGGGGCAATAGCGGAAATATGCTTCTGCCGCGCGGACATGCGCGGCGTCGGGCATCGGGTATTCCCGGCGCTCGGGCAGGCCGAACGCCGAGTCGGGGAGCGCTTCTTTCTCGCGGTAAGATAGTCTGTCGTCCATAAGTTGTTATTTTGTGATAAACAACATTCATGGCGGCAGTTTGGTTCGAGACGGCTATTAAAACTTTATTTTGGCGGGCGCGAGGCCGGGGGAGACGGCTATGTAGAGGCCGGGGGCGGGGAGAAGGAGCGGGGAGGAGGGGGTGGCGGTGCCGACGGTGCGACCGCGGGTGTCGAACACGGTGGCGTCGGCCGATACGTGGACACGGCCGGCTATGACAGAGGCGGAGAGGGCACGCGCGTCTGCCTCGATGTCGGTCACGGCATTGTACTCGGGGTCGTAGCCAATCTTGTCGTCGAGCCAGCCGATGCGTGTCGAGATAAAATTCTTCACGTCCTTAATGGCCTCGCCGTAGGTATTGTAAACTTTGGGATTTTGGTGCACATATTGGTTGAGAATGGGCCAGCGCATGAAGTTGAGGCGCAGCGAAGCGTCCATGTCGGCGGCGAGGCCGTCGATATAGGAGTTGAAATGGTCGACGGTGAAATCGCGGGAGTTGCGCAGAGTCGACCACAGTTGGGTCAGCTCGGTCTTGGTCTTGCTGTCCCAATATAGCACTTTGCGTACGAAAGAGCCCATTGAGCCGGCTCCGCTGGCAGAGTTGTCGAGGCACAGATAAGTCGATTTATTATTTACCGGATAGGTGCGGTTGTCGTTGTCGAAAGCAATGTCGAAATCCCATACCGGGCCGCAGTAGAGATGCGGATCGTTACGGCGTTTGTAGAAATATGTGCTCCAATATGTGTCGGTGTTTCCGGAAAACTCGCCCACGATGAAATGACGCAGGAACGAGGGCACGTCGAGGATGGCCCGGTAGCCGGTCCGGTCGTCGTATTGGCCACGGCTTATGCGGCTTTCCATGTCGTTGAACACGTCGGTGATATATTTTTTCTGTTCGGGGACAATCTCGTCATCTTTTGGCGATTTGATGGTGACGGGGATGCCTTGATTGGACATGAACCATGAAATTTCCTGGTCGGCATATCCGTCTACTTCGAGAAGATAGCCTCCGGTGAGGGCGTCGCCGGCGATGTCGGTCGGTGCCATCTCGTCGATTTCGACACGGCCCGGATTCACCTCCACCTGGTCGCAAAGCTGGTAGTTGCCTTTGTATTCGCCGTTGAGCACTACGTCGACCGGACGGCAGTATGGCGTATATTCAAGTCCGCTCAATCGGCTTGCTTCGAAAGCGATTATGTTGCGCATCAGGGTCTTGTCGCCGTAGTTGTTGATAAGCGTCCATTTCTTTACCTTGGCCGGCGCGTCGGGGAGGATTCGCTGCTTTTTATCGAATTTTATGCGGTAAGGCTTTTTTGGAAACTGCATCGAGGCGTTGCCGCGCAGGCGTGATTCTCCTGGGGCGTCGAGCACATATTGCTCGCCGTTTTCCTCCGAAAGCACGATAATCTGCGATATGATGTTATGCTCCTTGTCGTAAGGCTCCTCGGCGTTGACGGTGTTTATGCACACGGTGGGCAGGTTGGTGATACGATAAAGCCGGGAGTCGTCGCCGTCGGCTTTATGGCCGTAAAACTCTATTTCGGCGATATTGCAGCGAGCGTCTGATGGGCCGACATAGCGCACGTAGCGGAATCCACGCGAGCAATCTACGTCGGCGTAGTCTGTCACGCCGATTGTGCCCTTTTCGGTAATCATATAAATGGGCACAGCGTCGAGAAAGTCGGGGCTGTTGGCGCCCTGGAACATGCCGAACACCATGCGGCCCGGTCCGAGGCCGTCGTTGCGCGGCGACCATCCCACGCGAGTTATCACGTGCTTCTCGCCGAGGTCGAGGCCGGCCCAGGTGTATGAACGGTCGTATGAAGCAAAATAAGTCGACAGATTGCCGTCGAAGGCATCGGCGGCGGTGTTGACGGTTGTAGATTTTTGGCCTGTACGGTAGTCGACAGAATAGGTGGAGCCTATGACGGTGCCGGTGAGTTTGGCGTCGGCGGCATTAGCAGAGAAGGCAGCTGCCGCCGCCATGGCAATTGCGAAAAGATTTCGTAACATTAAAATAGAATTATTTAGGATAGATTTATAAAGTATCGAGATATTCATCGGGAGTTATCCCGTTTGTCAACAGCAAGGTTTCCAGTTCGGAGTCAAAAGTCTCTGTGCTGTGATGGTTCTCCTGATTTGAAATGTAGTCTATTATAGGCTGTCGGTTAAAGTGTGATACTGAAAAAGCACCGTAGCTTTTACCCCAGCCTTCAAATTCGGGAAAGTTATGGTGTTTCTTGAATGTTTGTGTAGTTCGTACCTTGATAAGTTTCACCACATCCGGAATCAGCACTGTTGGCGGAACGTCCATCAGTATGTGCATGTGGTTGAGATATGCGTTGATACGGACAAGATGCCAATTCTGCCGTTTGCATAATTCATGTATAAATTTCAGCATTATGCGTTTGGACTCCTCCGGGATTGTTGGATGGCGATATTTGGTTGCGAATACTATATGTTGGTAGTTTTTGGTATAGCTCATGGTTTGGATGTCTTGCGGCATCCCCTTGGGATGCTTTTTTCAGGATTGATTCTGTCCGACGGATAAATCCGTCGGTTAACATCAAGTGTGAGCCGCTTTGCGGCTCCGAGGCACTTGTTTCAGGAGATGCGTCCTGGCGGATAAGCCGATGGACGGCATCGTGAGAAGCACTCTTTGCTGCTCCGATGCTAAGGCCTCATTTGATGCGTCCGCGGATAAGCCGATGGACGGCATCAAGAGATGCACTCTTTGCTGCTCCGAGGCACAGGTCTTAGGTGATGCGTCCTGGCGGATAAGCCGATTGACGGCATCGAGTGATGCACTCTTTGCATCTTCGAGGTTAAGGCCTTAGGTGATGCATCCGTGGATAAGCCGATGGACGGTATCGAGTGATGCACTCTTTGCTGCTTCGAGGCACAGGTCTTAGGTGATGCGTCCTGGCGGATAAGCCGATGGACGGCATCGAGAGATACACTCTTTGCGGCTCCGAGGCACAGGCCTTAGGTGATGCGACCTGGCAGATAAGCCGATGGACGGCATCGAGAGATACACTCTTTGCGGCTCCGAGGCACAGGCCTTAGATGACGCGACCTGGCGGATAAGCCGATGGACGGCATCGAGAGAAGCACTCTTTGCTGTTCCGGGAAGGAATTGCCGGAGGTAGGGCGGCGAAGCTGCCCCGCTTGATGTTAGCCGCAAGATTTATCTTGCGGTAAATTGCGGAAATGGCAGACGGGCATCCCGAGGGGATGCCGCTATGGGTGTATAATGGTGCAAAGATAACAAATCGGGGCAAGTTTTCCAAAATTAGAGGAAATGTTGTATCTTTGCACTATGGAAAAATGTAAAAATATAGCGGTGCTTGGCGCTACGGGTTCCATCGGGCGTCAGACGCTTGATATAATACGTCGCAGCGGCGGCGCTTACCGTGCGACGGTGCTTGCTGCCGGGCGAAAGGTCGACGACCTTATTGCGCTCGCGAGCGAGTTTCGGCCGGCGCTTGCCGTTATAGCCGACGAGGCTGCATATTCTCGGCTCCGCGAGGCTCTTGCCCCGCTTGGAATTGAGACGGCGGCGGGCGATGATGCGCTTGTCGATGCCGTGGCCCGTGAAGATGTTGACATGGCGCTAACCGCAACTGTCGGTTACAGCGGTTTGGCGCCTACCATTGCCGCCATCCGTGCCGGCAAGGATATAGCCCTGGCAAATAAGGAGACTCTCGTTGTGGCCGGCGCGCTTATTGATGAGTTGCTGAAAACATCGCCGTCGAAAATATATCCTGTCGATTCCGAACATTCGGCCATATACCAATGCCTTCGCGGCGAGAGCCCGGAAAATATTCGCCGGCTTATCATCACGGCGTCCGGTGGCCCGTTCCGCACCTGGACCCGCGAGCAGATGGCCACGGCCACCGTTGCCGACGCCCTGCATCATCCCAACTGGAACATGGGCGCGAAAATCACCATCGACTCTGCCACGATGATGAACAAGGCCTTTGAGATTATTGAAGCCCGATGGCTGTTTGGCGTCGGTGCCGACCGGATTTCGGCCGTGGTGCATCCGCAGTCGATAGTACACTCTATGGTTGAGTTTGCCGATGGCGCCATAAAGGCCCAGCTGGGCACTCCCGACATGCGCCTGCCGATAGCCTATGCCCTCGGCTGCGCGCGACGCGACGATTATGATTTGCCTCGTCTTACGCTCGAGCAGATGTCGCAACTTACCTTCCATGCTCCCGACACCGAAAAGTTCCCGGCTCTCAACCTTGCATACCATGCTCTTGAAAAAGGGGGCAACACGGCTTGCGTGATAAACGCTGCAAACGAAATAGGCGTGGCAGCTTTCCTCGAAGGCCGGATTACCTTCCCTCAAATTTATGAAACAATAATGACTACGCTCGCGCGCGTACATTATATAATAAACCCCAATTACGACGACTATGTGGCCACCAACGCCGAATCACGCCGCATCGCCGCCGAATGTATTAAAAACTCCCGCTGATGGAAATATTTCTGATGAAGGCCGTGCAGCTTATCACGGCTCTCGTAATCCTTGTGTTTATTCATGAGTGCGGCCACTATCTGCTTGCCCGCGCTTTCGGCATAAAGGTAAACCGTTTCTACCTGTTTTTCAACCCCTGGTTCTCTCTGCTGAAATACTATCCTTCGGAAGGAAAGATTGAGTTGGGAGCCTGGACTCACAAGACGGAAGCCGACGGCAAGACCACCGAGGAGCCGCGTGCGCTTCTTACATTGAAGACAAAAAAATTCTCCGCCACAAACCGTAAGGGACGCCCGTCGTGGGCTGCTACCATGTACGGCCTTGGATGGCTTCCGCTCGGTGGCTATTGCGACATAGCCGGCATGGTCGATGAGACTAAATCGGCGGCCGATCTCGAAGCCGAACCGCAGTCGTGGGAATTCCGCACCAAGCCGGCATGGCAGCGCTTTTGCGTCATGGTGGCCGGCGTGGTGTTCAATTTCCTGCTTGCCATAGTCATCTATTCGGGCATCGCCTACCATTGGGGCGAGCGTATTCCCGTATATCAGGAAGCATACGAAGGCATGAACTATGCCGAGCCTCTGCTCGATGCCGGCCTTCGCAACGGCGATATCCTCCTTGCTGTAAATGGCAAGCGAGCCGACGCAAAAGACACCGGCCTTGGCCTCGATATGATTCAGGCCGGCACCGAGATTACGGTGCTTCGCGACCGCCGCGACACTGTGACGGTGACTGTATCCGCCGCCGTGCGCGACTCTATGCTTGCAAGCCAGACATTCCCCATGGCGTTCCGTTGCCCGGTATTTGTCGAAGATGTGCCCGCGGGCCCTGCCGCCGATGCCGGAATCGTCAAAGGCGACCGTATCGTAAGCGTGGCCGGGGTGGCTACGCCGTCGATGACTGAATTCTATCCCGCGCTCGAAAGCCACAAGGGGGGCGAAGTTGAGGTGGGCGTGCTGCGCGACGGCATGCAGCTCACCGTCCCGGTAAAACTCACCGATGCCGGCAAGATGGGCATCATGCTCCGTCCGATCGATAAGATTTATGAAATCGAACACCGCAAATATTCGCTTCTCGGCGCCATCCCGCGCGGATGGGAGCTTGGCACGGGCCAGCTCACAGCCTATGTGTCGTCGCTCGGTCTTCTTTTCACCAAAGAAGGCGCGAAATCGGTTGGCGGTTTCGGCACGCTCGGCAGTATTTTCCCCGAGAAATGGGACTGGCAGCAGTTTTGGAGCCTTACCGCTTTCTTGTCGGTCATATTGGCATTCATGAACATAATTCCCATCCCGGCACTCGACGGCGGATATGTTCTCTTCCTGCTTTGGGAAATTGTGACGCGCCGCAAACCGTCCGACAAGTTCCTCGAAGTTGCCAATACGGTAGGCTTCGCGTTCTTGTTGCTCCTTCTTGTTTATGCCAACGGCAGCGACCTTTTCCGTTTCCTTGGTAAATAAAACCCTGACATATGTATCCAATCATAAAACTTTGCAAAGGTAAGGAGGAATCGCTCGACCGCTTCCATCCATGGGTATTCTCCGGCGCCATAAAAAATCTCCCCGACGGTATCGAGGAGGGCGACCTGGTGTCGGTAGCGGCCTCCGACGGCCGCATCATTGGCTGCGGCCATTTTCAGATTGGCTCGATAGCCGTGAGAATGTTGATTTTTGGCGAGGGCGAAGTCGACGCCGCGTTCTACGCCTCGCGTCTTTCCCAGGCATGGCGTATGCGCAAGGCCCTCGGGCTTGTGCGTCCCGACAATGGTGCTTTCCGTCTTGTGCACGGCGAGGGTGATTTTCTCCCCGGGCTTGTTGTCGACATCTACGGCTCCACGGCCGTGGTGCAGGCCCACAGCCCCGGCATGCACTTTGCCCGCAATGTCATAGCTGACGCGCTTGTGGCGCTCCCGGAGGCCGGCATCACATCGGTGTATTACAAAAGCGACACCACGCTTCCCTACAAGGCTCACCTCGACCCCGTCAACGACTACATTATCGGAGGCTTCTCCACCGACATAGCGGTTGAAAACGGCCTCAAATTCCGCATCGACTGGCTGCGCGGACAAAAAACCGGTTTCTTCGTCGACCAGCGCGACAACCGCAGCCTCCTCGAGCATTACAGCCGCGGGCGGCGTGTGCTCAACATGTTCTGCTATACAGGCGGATTCTCGGTGTATGCCCTGCGTGGCGGAGCCGAAGCAGTCCATTCCGTCGACTCCTCGGCCAAAGCCGTATCACTGGTCGACGCCAACGTAGCGCTTAACTTCCCCGGCGACACGCGTCACGCATCGTTCGCCGAAGACGCGTTTAAATATCTCGACAATATCGGCCCCGGCGACTACGACCTCATAATTCTCGACCCGCCGGCATTTGCCAAGCACCGCACCGCCTTGCGCAATGCCCTGCGCGGATACCAGCGGCTCAACGCCCGCGCCATCGAGCGAATTGCCCCCGGTGGAATACTGTTCACGTTCTCGTGCTCGCAGGCCGTGAGCAAGGAGCAGTTCCGTCTGGCCGTGTTCTCGGCTGCCGCCCAGACGGGCCGTCGCGTCCGTATCCTTCATCAGCTCACACAGCCGGCCGACCATCCCGTCAATATCTACCATCCCGAGGGTGAATACCTTAAAGGACTTGTTCTCTACGTCGAATAATCTCCCATTATGAAAAAAACAATATTCGCGGCGCTCGCCGTCGCAGCCATCGCTCCTGCAACCATGGCAGAAAACAATGAAAAATTTGATTATGTCGTCGACCGTTTCGCCGACATAGAGGTGCTTCGCTACAAAGTGCCCGATTTCGAAAACCTTACGCTCAATCAGAAAGCGTTGGTCTATTATCTCACCGAGGCAGCCCTGTGGGGACGCGACATCCTTTGGGATCAAAATTGCATCTTCAATCTTCCGCTGCGCAACGCTCTGGAAATGGCCTATGCCGGCTACAAAGGCGACTCCAACGACCCCGACTACCGCGCGTTCGAGAAATACCTCAAACAAGTATGGTTCGGCAACGGCATCCATCACCACTATTCGATGGATAAATTCGTGCCCGAATTCTCACGCGAGTTTTTCCGCAAACAGCTTTCCAGCATCGGGCTGCAACCTTCGTCCGTAGCCATATTCGAAGACATTGTGTTCAACCCCGACCGCGTCGCCAAGCGTGTAAACCAGGCCGACGGCGTCGACCTTATCACCACCTCCGCTTGTAATTTCTATGGTGGCGGTATCACTCAGGCCGAAGTCGAGGCTTTCTACAATGCAAAAAAAGACACCACCGACCTCACCCCGGTTTCATACGGACTGAACTCCCGTCTTGTAAAGGATTCCGACGGACAAGTCCGCGAGCAAGTATATAAAATAGGCGGCTACTATTCCAACCATATCGGCAAAATTGTCGAAAACCTCGAGCAGGCAAAAAAATATGCCGAAAACGACGCCCAGCGCAAGACTATCGAATTGCTCATCGAATTTTATCGCACCGGTTCGCTCGAAAAATTCGACGAATACTCCATCGAATGGGCCGAAGATACAGCCTCGAAAGTCGATTTTATCAACGGTTTTATCGAAAGCTACGGCGACCCGCTGGGCATGAAAGGCTCTTGGGAGTCAATCGTCAACTTCAAAAATGATAAGGCAAGCCACCGCACCGAAGTCATCTCCAACGCGGCACAGTGGTTTGAAGACCATTCGCCTGTCGACCCGCGTTTCCGCAAAGACAAGGTAAAAGGCGTGTCGGCCAAGGTAATCACCGCGGCCATCCTTGCAGGCGACTCCTATCCTTCCACCCCGATTGGCATCAATCTGCCCAACTCCAACTGGATTCGCGCCGCCCACGGCTCGAAATCAGTCACCCTTGAAAACATCACAGAGGCTTACGACGAGGCTTCGCACGGCAACGGCTTCAACGAAGAATTCGTTATCGACCAACCCACCCGCGACCTTCTCGACCAATACCTTTTCATCACCGACAACCTTCACACCGACCTCCACGAGTGCCTCGGTCACGGTTCCGGCCGTCTGCTCCCCGGTGTCGACCCCGACGCCCTCAAAGCCCACGGCTCCACCCTCGAAGAAGCGCGCGCCGACCTGTTTGCGCTCTACTACCTCGCCGATCCCAAACTCGTCGAGCTCGGCGTGCTCGACAATCCCGAGGCATACAAAGCCGAATATTACAAATACATCCTCAACGGCCTCATGACCCAACTCATGCGCATCGAGCCGGGCAAGGACGTAGAGGAAGCTCACATGCGCAACCGCAAGCTCATTGCCGAGTGGGTATATGAAAAAGGCAAGCCCGAAAACGTGATTGAATATGTCACAATCGACGGCAAGACCTTCATCCGCATCAACGACTATCAGCGCCTCCGCGGCCTCTTTGGCGAGTTGCTCGCCGAGGTGCAGCGCATCAAGTCGGAAGGCGACTATGAAGCCGGCCGCAATCTCGTCGAGACATATGCCGTGAAAGTCGACCCCAAAATCCACCGCGAGGTCCTCGACCGCTACGCCCGTCTGTCCATAGCTCCCTACAAAGGCTTCGTCAACCCCGTCTACACCCCCGTCTACGACAACGACGGCAACCTTGTCGACGTAACCATAGCCTACACCGAGGACTACCCCATGCAGATGCTCCGCTACTCCCGCGACTACTCCATGCCCATCCGCTAAACATTATTAAAATATACCAATGCCAGACAGCCGGTCCACGAAATGTGAAGACCGGCTGTCTGGCATTTATTTATGAACAGTATTTTTATTGTTTCTTTGCGAAAAGAGAGTCGTGATTCTTTTGTGAAATTTCGTATTTCACTTTCCATTCGGTTTTTTCTTCGATAAGGCATTTTATTTGCTCGTCTTTTTCGCGCAGATACGACACAAGTTCTTTAAGGGCATCCGGACTTGTGCGTGTGCTTCGCGCGTCGCCTTTATCCCCTTTTTCCATTTCACCTTTCCCGGTTATCAGCCACTCGGCATTAAGCCACTCAAATGAGTGAATTATAGCCGCCAAAAAATCATATCCGGGTTTGTTCCTTTGAAGCGTACATACCGAGCGGACAGTCTGATCCGCAACGTTTATGCGTCTTGCGAAAGATGAGACGGTGAGGCCTTCTCTTTCGATAATTTGATTGATTCGTGTGCTGATAGTGCTTGAATCCATAAAAATTTATAAAATAATCACTCAAATGTTTGGAAAAATCAAAAATATGTGTGATATTTGCAGAGGATTTGACTTAATAACTTAAAATAGACTGCAAATATAACAAAAAAACTTCGGCTGACGGTTTAGGCGGAGCCTTTTTCCGCCCATTTAATTGAAGCAAAAAAGCTTAATAATATTATTAATTTAACCCATCATTTATTTATGAAAAAAGCATTTTTTAATGTTGCTGTCTTTTCATTGATGTTTGCTGCGGTGCCTATGATGAACTCGTGCAAAGATTACGACGACGACATCAATGGTCTGAATCAACGGCTTGATCAGACTATCGCATCCGTCAGCGAGCTCCGTGGATTGATCGAGTCCGGCGCAACCATCTCATCGGTGACTCCCGATGCCGATGGCATCACTTTTGTGCTGAGCAATGGAAAATCCTACAAAATCACCAATGGCGCTGCCGGTGCGCAAGGTGAAAAAGGCGAGGCCGGGGCGCCCGGCACTGTCTGGACTATCGGAGACGATGGCTTCTGGTATAGGGACGGACAGAAAACAGATTACCGAGCAATAGGTCTTGACGGAGCGCAAGGCATTCAAGGACCCAAAGGCGACAAGGGCGACAAAGGAGATACCGGAGCGCAAGGTCCCCAAGGTCCCCAAGGCCCTCAGGGTCCCCAGGGTGACAAAGGTGAATCCGGAATTTATTACGTGCCCAACACCGAGACCGGGTGCTTCGATATTCACTATCCCGACGGAAAAGTGGAGGCCACTTCCATCAGCTGGACCTCGGAGGGGCTTTCTGCGACTCTTTCAGGAAATCGCTTGACGCTTTCCGGATTGCAAGGTGTTGAAGGTTCGGTCGAAATCCTTCAGGGCGCGCAGCTTGGTTCGCTCGCATTTGTTCCGGATGTGGTAAGCTCCGATATTCCTTATCCGACTACGACTTCAGAATTCCTTTATCTGCCCTCTTATCTTAATGAAGCCACCACCGGCAACAATGGCCTGTTCCGCTCCGTAGACTGGAACAAGTCAAACGAGGTGCAGATGATTTTCCGCATGAATCCTTCGGACGCCTACGTTGGAAACGATTCATTCGTGGCTTTTATAAATCGTCAAGTATCGAAACGCTCGTTTGCAGGCGACTTGTCAAATCTTCTCTCCGTGGCCAAGGTTGAGCCGGTGGGCAAAGATGGCAAGATCGATCTTTATGCTACTGTGAACGCGCAGAACCTTTCCAAAACAAAATATGACATCGCGGCCCTTCAAATGTGGACCGGCAATGTCCCCGTCACATCAGACTATGTGCAAATTGCGGCAGAAAAGATTTCTGTGCAGCTTGCCGACACAATGGTTTGGAAAGCCGACCGGAAGATTGTGAATTTCTACGACCGTACAAAATATATCAACGACTCTCAGAAAGAGACCGATGCTTTTGTCAAGCAATTTGTTGGCAAGGTAGGCGAAGCCGATTTCCCCGCCAACTGCAAGATGAAATATGACAAGGACATCGACCTTAAAGAATATGTCGGACTTTGGTCGTCGGAAAAATCCAATTGGATCTACGACCTCGGTTTCCGCGGCATGACCTACGAGTTCTCGCTTCCTGACGAATATCTCGCCGGCGACGACCAGAAAACCAACCAGCAATGGTTTGTAAAACTCGACAACGGCGTGCTTTCGGCAAATGCCGCAAATCTTGTCAATGGCCTCACTCCCGCCATCGGACGCACCCCGATAGTTCGTGTCGATGCCTTTATGCCCGACAATGCCGGCGATAAGCAACTTGTCGCATCCGCATATATTAAAATTGACATCACCCGCAACGACCCTGTAACCCCCGGCAAGCAGCCCCTCCCCGACGAAACCGTCGACATGGGCGGCGACCTCTACTTTGACTACCGCGACCTGGAAGGCGCAGCCAACGCGCGCAACATCATGACAATGCCTTGGACCCGCGTCAACAACGAGCTCTATGGCAAGGAAGGCCTCACTGCCGACACTTTCTGGAAAGCCTACAAGCACACTTATGAAGTGAAAGTTGCTGTCGAAGGCGATTATGGTTCGGTAGTTTACCTCCTCGACAATGTGAACGTAAATACCAACTATGTATTCGACGGCACAACGCGTCCCGCGCAAGGCACCGGCGATGGCATCAAGCTCAACATCAACCTTAACGATGACCCGCAGCAGACATCGTCGCTCTCGATGGATATCTTCAATCTTATTAAGACGCAACATACTTATAAGAATGTCGACAACCACGGCGCTCACTACACAATGACCGTGACAATCGAGTCAAACGACCGCTATGTTCACCCCAACTATGTGATGAAGAAAGATTTCTATGTCTTGTCGGAACACATGCCGTTGACATTCAACCCGATGTACTACTATACTCCGGCCACCCTGTCGCGCGACTTTGCCGATGCTCCCTCTAATGTGCTCGGCGACATTATCGTTGTCAAGGGCCAGATTGGAACTGTATCGAATGTGTGGGAAATGTCGTCGGTAGTTTCCGAACACTTCAAAGGCTCCGACCCCTTCAAGGCAGCCAAGGCTCTGCCCAACGTAACCTCTGTCTACTTCGAATGGGCCGCAAATTACAGCGATGTCACCCCCGGACGCACTCCGCAGTATGCCGACTTTACCGTTGACCTCATCGACGAGATGACCGAGAAATACCTCGTGCGCAACATGGACTACACCACCACCCTCGTCAACAGCGAGAAGTGCCCGTTCTCCTACTCGATACTCTTTGTCAATCCTTTCGTTGGAGTGGATATGGCCGGAGTGAAAATCTTTGGCAACGACCCCGCCGAGGTTTCTGTCGACCTTGCCACACAGGTCCTCGTCCAGGATAAGAACGGAAGCGTGATTTACTCTTATGACAAGGCCTCCGGCGCCCTCGTGCTTTCCTCCACGGCTACCGGCACATATCACCTTAGCGACGCAATCGTGTCTGTCGACTATGAATTCGACGCCAATAATGCCGATTACAAGGAAATTATGGCCAATATGTCGTCCGGCTCAAAATTCGACCTCGTTACAGACAACGCCGGAAAGAAAACAGGCGAGATCGTATGGCTCAATCAAGGCGCTACCCTTGCACGCGACTACACAGTGACGGTAATCGCCACCATCTCCTTCGAGGACCTCTCTCAGGTGAAGTGCCATATCCCCGTTACACTTAGCCGCACAAAATGATCATTGCAGTGAATTTGATGATAATCATTTCTTAGATTGAAACCCCCTCGATTTGGGGCACAAGTAATGTAATGGAGGCGTTCGGAGTGATCCGCACGCCTCTTTTTTACGTTTTTTTAATGTTATGCAAATGATAAAAACAACAGTGAAACTATTGACGGGCATAAATAAATATCGTACCTTTGCCCCAAATTAACAAAGTTAGAATTAAATGAAAAAATTATTTGTAATTGCCGCTTCTGCGGTGGCTCTCTCTTTCGGAGCATGCAACAATGCCGGTTCGGACAACGCCGCCGCTGAGCAAATCGTGCCCCAGTCAAAAGTAGACTCCATAACTGAAATTTTCGGCAAAATGGCCGGTATGCAGGTCGCAAGCATGTTCGACCAAGCCATGACGCAAGACTCCACCCTTTCGAAAGCCGACTTCATTCGCGGAATGCAATACGCTCTCGCCGCCGACACAGCCTCCGCATATACCTACGGTATGAACATCGGCATGAACTTCAAGAACCAAGTAAAGCAGTTTGCCCAAATGGGCGTGAATGTCGACGAAGCCAAGATGCTTGCCTTCTTCAAAGAATCATTTCTTGCCGACACCGTCGATGCTACCGCAGCCCAGCTCTATCAGCAAGTCTACCAAGGCCTGATGGGCGAAGTGCGCAAAGCTAAAAAAGCAGCCGACGATGCACGCAAGGCTCAGGAACCCGAGGCCCTTGCCAACGTAAAGGCCGGCGAAGAATATGTAGCAGCCCAAAAAGCCAAAGATCCCGAAATCAAAACCACAGCATCCGGCCTTTCCTATAAGATAATAGCCCCCGGTGAAGACCCCAAGCCCGGAGAGTCCGACCGTGTTCTCCTTAACTATAAAGGAGCCGACATCAACGGCCGTGTCTTCGACCAAACCACCGACGAACCCCGCGTAATGCCCCTCGGCGCCCTCGTCGAAGGCATGAAAGAAGGCCTCCAGCTCATTGGCAAAGGCGGCAAAGCCACATTCTATATCCCCGGCAACCTCGCATATGGCGTCGACGGAAGCCCTCGTGCCAACATCGGCCCGTTGCAGATGCTCGTCTTCGATGTCGAAATAGTATCCATCCCCTCGCAGGAAAAATCCGGAAAATAACTCCCAACAATATCCCCCGTCCCAATCCCGGCTCCTCCGAGCCGGGATTTTTTTGCATCCCTCCTCATCCCCCATCCTTAGTCCTTGTCGCTTTGCATTAAAATTGTCGCAGGGCTACAATCTCTTAGGTAATCTCCGGCTTCAGCCGTGGGGCTCGAGAATATGCTCAGGCGGTGTGGCGGCGCCACACTCTTGCATTTGCCGGCCTCAATCCTTTTTCCCTTATCCTTTCTCGCTTATCCCTTCTCTTTTCTCTCCTCACCTTTCTCCCTTATCCTTTCTCCCTTCTTTCTGCGCCCCCGTTCCCCGCGTTTCAACGCGGGGTCCCGTTCCGTATTTTCCCGTCCCCGTCCTTTCATTATCTCAGCCGCGCCAAGCGCCCTTAAAACGCGCCTGAAATGTTATCGACTGTTAACAAATCCTGCCAAATCGCGTCCTAACTGTTAAATAACTGTTAAAACGATAAAAAATACGGGAAAATATTTGGAGGATACGGAAAAAGGCTCTACCTTTGCACTCGCTTTCGG
>ERZ777011.1306-NODE-1306-length-27304-cov-3.483174_pt1 | contig 27304 bp, 30 predicted proteins | sample MGYA00374964_ERZ777011 | MGnify/ENA primary metagenome ERZ777011 (study PRJEB29310, sample SAMD00008975) | mouse gut metagenome | study: EMG produced TPA metagenomics assembly of the Metagenome analysis of fecal microbiota from mouse which was promoted... | reverse complement strand
GATAGACTGCTGGTTGCATTTGGCAATACCGACGAAATTTTTGCCGTTGCCAGCTGTCCTTTATAGACGGCTTTCATCCCTTCCGTAACATTGGGCGCAACCGCGCTTGCGTCTATATAATAATTAATAAAGAAAGTGCATACAAATACCGCACAAAAACAAATTACGGATATGCCTATAAGCTTTACGCCGTCTTTTAAACTTATTACCATATTACCACCCTATTTCATAGGCGGTCTTCAAAGCCTTATTTTTGTAAATTTCCGAAATTTTACCGCTGTTCATTTTAATTACCGTATCCGCGGTATCGGCAATATTTTCGTTATGCGTTACCATAACCATCGTAAAACCTGTTTCTCGCTGTAAATTTATAATATAATCCAAGACCGCCCTTCCGGTAGCTTCGTCAAGCGCGCCCGTAGGTTCGTCCAAAAAAAGCAGGTTAGGCTTTTTAGCCAGGGCGCGCGCGATACAGACGCGTTGCTGTTCTCCGCCGGAAAGCTCTGACGGTTTACTGTTCAATTTGTCAGACAGACCGACTTTATTTATAATTTCGCGATAGTCCTTGTTTTTTATCAAATCTGCGCCCATTTTAACGTTTTTGTCTACGTTCAAATTCTCCAACAAATGATATTGCTGAAAAATGAAGCCGACCTGCACCCGTCTGAACCGAGTTAAATTTTTATCCGTCATAGACGTAATATCCTGCCCGTTGACGGTTATACTGCCGCTGTCCGGACGCTCCAAACCCGACAATACGTTTAAAAGGGTAGATTTACCCGAACCCGACGCACCGAGAATTATAACAAAACTTCCGCGGTCTATTTTAACCGATACGTCTTTAAGAACTTTTACGGTTCCGTTTTTGAAGGACTTACATATGTTTAAGGCTTCAATCATTTTTCTTCCTCGGTTTTATATTTTCTGATCAGTCCAGAACAAACTTCATTGAGCATAAACGAAATTTCGTCCTGCGTAAATTTGCACACGTTTGTAGCAAGCAACACCGCTATGCCGTGGGAATATACCCACATGTGTAAATACAATTTTTTTGCAGTCTCGTAGCCGAAGCCGTATTGGGTCTGAACCGCGGCAAGAATTTTCTCGTGATAACCGTCTATCTGCATTAATACGTTATTTACATCGGGGACGCTAACGGCTTCTTTCATAAATAAAAGCTGAAAAAGCTTTGGTTGCTCAACCGCGAACCTTATATATCCCATGCCGGAACCTTTGAACGCGTTTTCCTCGCTCAGTCCGCATTCCTGATAAGTGCCGTACAACTCTTTTGCCGACAACAAGACTTCTGACCGGACTTCTTCCATGCTTTCAAACAGTGAAAAAATCGGCCGGGGCGAACTGTTCAGCTTGCTGCCGAGCGCCCTGGCAGTGAGCGCTTCAAACCCGTCCCGCCTGACAATTTCCAGACCTGCCCTGATTACTTCCTCTTTTGTAAATTTTGCTTTCGGCGGCATATTACCCTCCCCATATAATAAAACACGTGTTGCACAACACGTGTTTTATTATATTACGATTCTTATAAAATGTCAACCGAATAAAAAAAATTATTTAAAACTTAACGCTAAGCCTTACAGCGCGTTATTATATATTTATACGAAGTGAGATCTTGCAACTTCACCGGTCCGCGCGCGTGCATCTTTTGCGTAGAAATACCTATGCCGGAATCCAAAACGCTTTCATCCTCTTCCGCCGAAACAGTCGCAACGTTTACGCATACAGCCGCGCTATCGACCGCCCGCATAAAGTACTTTGCATTTTCTTCGTTTTCGGTCACGATACAGTCGGTGTGACCTGTCGAATGAGCAGCTATATGAGCAACCGCTTCTTTAATATTGTCAACAATTTTTACAGCCAAAGTGTAATTCAAAAATTCTTTATCGAAGTCGTCCTCAGTCGCCGCGTCGCAACCGTCCAGTTCGCCTATGATACCTAACGACGGTTCGTCCAATTTAAAATTTACGGGAGTGGGATATTTTTCATTAACAAGCCTCGCATAAAGCTTTGGAAGAAAGTCATGCGCAATGCTTTTGTGAACTATACAAACTTCCGCCGCGTTGCCTTCGGCGGGGTCGACACATTTTGATTTTTCCAAAATATCCAATGCGGTTTTTTCATCCGCAAACTCGTCAACGTATACATGACAAATTCCCGCGCCCATAAATATACACGGCACCTTTGCATACTCACGACAGGCAAGCCCGAGATTTTTTCCGCCGCGCGCTATCAAAACATCTAAATAATCATTTGCAGACAACATGGTAAGAACGGATTCTTCCGACGTATCCTCGATAAGATTTACCGCGTTCAGCGACACGCCCGCTTTTTTGAGCCCTTTGCGAAGCGCGACAATTATAGCCCTTACGGACGAATAAACTTCGCTGCCGCATTTTAATACGCACACGTTCCCGCTTTTCAACGAAAGCGCCGCAATATCCGTCGTAACGCTCGGTTTGTTTTCATATACAAACGCAGCTACACCAAGCGGTACGGCAACTTTACAGGAAACATACCCATCCCCAACCGTTTCATTCAACGCTTTCCCGATTGGGTCGGGAAGCTTGGCAACAGCGCGTAAATTTTCCGCCATTGCATGAATTAATTCCGCAGAAAGAGCAGCCTTTTCAACGTTTATGTCTGACAAAGTACTGCGCATTGCGTTTAAATCGGCATTGTTTGCACGTAAAATACTTTCAACGTCCTCCTCAAGCGCCTCAGCCATATTTATTAACGCCGCAGTTTTTTGTTCGGAAGACATTAGCGCAAGCGAGGTTTTCACTCTTTTTGCATTTTCCAAAATTTCTAAAGTAGTCATAATTTCACCTATTATATTATAACAGATTTAACAATTATGTCAACACTTAAAAAGGCTACACCTTAAAAGGTGCAGCCTTAAATGCGTATTTATATTATACCACGCCGTGCGCCATCATAGCTTCGGCAACCTTTAAAAATCCTGCTATATTTGCGCCCAAGACATAATTGCCTTTACAGCCGTATTCGTTTGCGGCGCTATCGATATTATGATAAATACTTATCATTATGCTTTTAAGTTTTTTATCCACTTCTTCGAACGTCCAGAACAATCTGCCAGAAGACTGCGCCATTTCCAAAGCAGACGTCGCTACGCCGCCCGCATTGGCGGCTTTGGCAGGCAGGAAAATTACCCCGCTTTTTTGAAAAATATCTATTGCCTCCAAAGTGGACGGCATGTTCGCCCCCTCTGCAACGCACTTTACACCGTTTTTGACAAGTGCGTTGGCCGATTCCGCATCAATCTCGTTCTGGATTGCACAGGGCAAAGCAATATCGCAAGGGATAGTCCAAATACCTTTACAGCCGTCGCTGTATTTTGCGCTTTTCACTTTGGCGGCATATTCTTTAATTCTTCCGCGCTTAACTTCTTTTATTTCTTTTATAATATCCAAACGTATTCCTTCGGGGTCGTATACGTATCCGTCGGAATCATACATTGCCACTACTTTAGCGCCGAGACTCTGCGCCTTTTCACACGCATAAATCGCAACGTTGCCGGAACCGGATATTATTACAGTTTTACCCTTAAAGCTGTCTCCGCGCGCGTTTAAAGCTTCTTCCGTGATATATACAAGCCCATAACCGGTTGCCTCCTTCCTTGCAAGACTTCCGCCGTACGATATTCCTCTGCCTGTAAGTACGCCCACATGCTCGTCGCGAATCCTCTTATACTGCCCGAAAAGATATCCTATTTCTCTGCCGCCGACCCCGACGTCACCGGCAGGAACGTCCGTATCCGCCCCGATATGACGGTATAGCTCCGTCATAAAGCTTTGACAAAAAGCCATAACCTCCCTATCGGATTTACCTTTCGGGTCAAAATCGGCGCCGCCTTTACCGCCGCCTATCGGAAGTCCCGTAAGGCTGTTTTTCAAAATCTGTTCCAGTCCCAAAAATTTTATAATAGACAAATTTACAGAAGGATGAAACCTTAATCCGCCTTTGTAAGGACCTATGGCGCTGTTAAACTGTACCCTGTATCCTTTATTAACCCTCACCCTTCCGCTGTCGTCAACCCAAGGAACGCGGAACATGATGACTCTTTCCGGCTCGACAAATCTTTCAAGAAGTCCCGCCGCCTCGTATTCGGGATGCTTTTCGACAACAGGCGCAATCGTTGAAAGTATTTCGGTAGCCGCCTGATGAAACTCGGGCTCGTTGGGATTTTGTTTTTTTAAATTTTCCAAAACTGTCTGGACGTAATTCATTTAATATTGCTCCTCAACAAATATTTCAATAAAATTATACCACGGAAGTTAAGATTTATCAAACTTAAATTCCGTGGTATAACATAACCGTTTATATGTCCGCATATAAGCTGTGCTTATATGTCAAAAATAAATTTTTTCAGCCGTATTATAGAAAACGTCTTCAAGCTCCCTTGCGGTAAAAACATTGCTTTCAATAATATAGTTTTTCAAATTGGAGTAACTGTCTCTCGCCAGAGTACAGGGCATATCCGTACCGAACATCAATTTTTCCGCGCCCACCACCGCTTTTGCTGTACCCAAATGTATTACGGCTGACGGATAAGGATATACTTCCGGTTTCTGATTATTGGGCACTGACGCCAAATCGAAATAAACGTTGTCCCTTACAAGTTTACCGAGCGAGCGTTTCAAAAGTTCGGCGTCACCCCGCTGCGGCGCAAGCAGATGACAAATTACAAAAGTTACGTCGGGATATTTCGAAACCGCGGAAGCAAGCGCGTCAATCTGCCAACAGGGACAGCGCGGTCTGCCTATATCCAAAACCACCGTCAAATTTCTTTCTTCCGCATATTTGAAACAGCCGTTGATTATATCGCCGTCCAAATCCACCGGCGGCCGGTTCGCCATCAGACCCGAGCCGTCGGAGAGCTCGAATTTGACTGTTTTAAAGCCAAGCTCGTCAAACAATCTCTTTTTAACGTCTTCCGCTTTATTGCAAAAAGGATCGTACGTAGCGGCACCGGTAAACCTTGACGGATACTTTTTTATAGCTTCAAAAGTATATTCGTTTTGAAAACCCAAAAAATTACCCTGAAGCAATACGGACTTATCCACCCCGTTTTCATCCATGACTTTAATCAAAGCTTCCGGAGAAACACCGCAATCACCCAACTCCGCAGGAAACATCTGAAATATTTCACCTGTCGCATACTGTGCCTTTCCGTGTCCTATTGCACGCAACTCTCCGCGCGAAGTAAAACCGCTAACATACTGCGCGACATGTGCATGGGCGTCTATAATTTTCAACCCTGTACCGTCCTCCTCTTTTTTGCTTTAGGCTCAGGTAGCTCGGCATACATTGCCCCGAATAAATTTTTAACAAAATCCGTATCCTCAAAATTATCCAGCACAAGCATAGCTTTAGCACCTTGATAAGGCGGCTGCATGTCGGCAGACGGCATCAAATTTTGCGCCGACGGGACAGGTTTTATCAATACTCGGTTATCGCATATATCACCTACAAGTTTACCGCGGTAATAAATAAGATATTCACCCATCATAGACTTTAAAGTAATATCCCCGATCCCCGTCGTACGGTCAATAAAATATTCGATAAATTGCTTTGAAGTTGACATATCGTACCCCTCTGTGTTTTAAGTATAAATTGAAACCTCAAAAAAGTCAAATAATTAAAAACTCGATAAAAACGCTTGCCTTTTTGTCGTTTTTTTAATATTATAATAGCACAAAGACAAAAAGAAAGAACGAACCGTCGCTTTTGTGCAAAGTTCGGTTTACCTTTTACGGAGATGGCGGAGTGGCAAGCACTTTGTGCTTCGGTACGACGAACGCTGCGCGCTCGCCCACCCTCTGACTTGTTTCATTAAAATTGCAGAGATGGCGGAGTGGCAAGCACCTTGTGCTTTGGTACGACGAACGCTGCGCGCCCGCCCACTCTCTGACTTGTTTCATTAAAATTGCAGAGATGGCGGAGTGGTCGAACGCGCACGACTCGAAATCGTGTTACGTAGGAATACGTACGGGGGTTCAAATCCCTCTCTCTGCGCCAAGAAGGACGTAAGTTGAATACTATCAACTTGCGTTCTTAGTTTTGTGGAGAGAATTAAAATGGATAAAAAATTTTGCAGAAACTTGAAAAATGTAAGAAAAAGCGTTTATATGACGCAAAAACAAGTTGCCGCGCAACTGCATGTTATTGAAAGTTGCTATGCAAACTGGGAACAGGGTAGAACCGAACCCAACATCGGAATGCTCAGAAAACTGGGGACAATTCTCAACGTAAGCATTGACGAACTGATTAACGGCGATACAGGATATTTCGATAACGTAATACAATAAAGTTAAAATAATAAAAAATTAATAAAATTCAATTTAAGGAGTGTAACCATGAAAACCGTCCACACAGAAAATGCCCCCGCGGCTATAGGTCCCTACTCTCAAGCAAAAATAAGCGGAAGCTTTGTTTTTACATCGGGGCAAATTCCCGTAAACCCCTCCACTTCCGCCGTCGAACAAACAACAATAGAAGGACAGACAAAGCAAGTTTGCGAAAATGTTATTGCCGTTCTCGACGCAGCGGGAACCTCCATAGACAAAGTAATTAAAACAGTATGTTTTATTACGGATATGGCTGATTTTACGGCTTTCAACAGCGTTTACGAAAAGTATTTCACTTCCAAACCGGCACGTAGTTGCGTGGCGGTAAAGTCGCTGCCGAAAAATGTTTTAGTTGAAATAGAAGCTGTTGCCGAATTATAAATTAAGCACTTTATTTGTTGACTAATCAATAATTATTTTGTATAATAAAATTACTAAGGAGAAAATTATGAAAACGGCAATTGTAACTGACAGTAACAGCGGTATCACTCAAAAAGAAGCTGAACAAATGGGCATTTCGGTAGTTCCTATGCCTGTTTTAATAGACGGGGAACTTTATTACGAAGATATAACTTTGACGCAAGAACAGTTTTATCAAAAACTGAAAAGCGACGCTCAGGTTTCCACCTCTCAGCCCAACCCCATAGACGTAGGCGACATTTGGGACAAAGTTTTAAAAGATTACGACGAGCTTGTCTATATACCTATGTCAAGCGGGCTTTCCGAAACGTGCAACACTCTTTCACACTATGCGGAGACCGAAGAAAGATTCAAAAATAAAGTTTTCGTGGTAGACAACCAAAGAATTTCCATTACCCAAAGGCAAAGCGTTATTGACGGCTTAGAGCTTGCGAAGGATGGCAAATCGGGTAAAGAGATTGCGGAATGGCTTTTAAACACCAAAATGACGTCCAGCATATATATTATGGTCGACACGCTTAAATACTTAAAAAAGGGCGGCAGACTTACGCCTGCCGTGGCAATGATTGGCACCCTTCTTAAAATAAAACCAGTTTTACAAATTCAAGGTTTTAAGCTTGACCAGTATGCCAAGGTAAGGAAGCTTGCCGACGCAAAAACTACCATGATCAACGCAATAAAAAAGGACCTTGAAACAAGGTTTAAAGACCAAGTTGCCGCAGGCAAAATGCAGCTTGCCATTGCCCACACCGAAAATTTCGAAGAAGCGAAAAAGTTTAAGGAAGAAATAAACGACGCAATTCCTAATTTGGAAGTGAAATATGTGGACCCCCTCTCGCTAAGCGTTTCCTGTCATATAGGACCCGGCGCGCTTGCGGTTGCTTGTATGATTAAATATTGATATTAAAACGACACGGGGCTAAACACCTCGTGTTTTTTATAATAAGGTTTTATAAGTTCTTTCTACTTTAAACGTACTGTTATAGATAAGCCCAATGACAAAACAACACATCATTGCGTAGCACCACAACAGAAATATTATAAGCGAAGCTATTTTACCGTAGAGTCGTTCGGGGTCGGCAAACTGAACATATACAGTAAAGCCTATTAAAAAAATAATCCATAATCCGATTGTCAAAAGACTGCCGGGCACCATATCTTCCGCTTTTAACTTATATGGACAGGCAAAAATATTAAGTACGAGTATTGTCGCAAATGCGGTCGCCGTCAAAAAGATATATGAAACCGTGTCGGAAATATAAAAAGGCAAAAACTCGTCAAGTATCCACTTCCCCGTTACGGCAATTCCCGCAGTAACAGCTATAAGCACAACCGCTAATATTATCAAAAACATAGATACAAGCCTTAACTTGATGCCGTGCTTATTTCTTTCGGAAGCGTATACGATTTCGCCGCTACGCCTTAAATGATAAAAAAAATTAGCGGAAGAATACAGTGTTGTAACAAGAAAGACTATTCCTGCGCCGCTTGCGGCGTTTTCCGCAGAATCTTTCAAATAACGCAATACCGGACTTACGCTTTCAAATAATTCGTTTGATAAAAATCTTTCAAAATCTATGCTTCCGAAAACAATAGTAAGCCATAAAATAAACGGCGCAATGCTCATCAATAAAAAATAAACAAGCGTGCCCGCTATCGTGGAAAAGCGTTTATCCGAAAAATGTTTGACTACGTCGATTAATTTACCCATACAAATATTATTAGCTATTTCAAAAAAAATTAAGGGTATCCGTAAAGGATACCCTGTTTCATTTTCAGTCGTTACAGTTACAGCAATTACAGCGGTGGCATCTGTTGCAGCAATTATTGTGCCTGTAGCACGATCTCGCGAATCCGTCCGAACCGCAACCGCATGTATTGTACAATCCGTATTGTCTTGCATAATATTCGTCGAAGTATCCGCAACCGTTAGCTTCGTTGCAATCCGCCGATACGTTTGAAGCGGTGTTAAATAAATTTCCACAGCCGCACCTGTTGCAGTGACAGCCGCACCTGTTGCAGTGACAGCCGCACCTGTTGCATCCGCAATTATTGCACTGATTGCCGAAAAGGAAAGTAAACAGACTGTTGCAACCGCAGTTTCTGTTGCTATTATTATTACAGTTATAACACATTAGTACATTCGTCCTTCTTTCTTAAGTTTGGAGTAAAGGTTTTCCCCCTTGCCCATATTCCATTATATGAAAAGGCACGGGCGAATTGTTTCGTCCGTGCCTAATTTTATTATTTAATATTTAATTGAAATATCTTTTCAGGAGACCCGCAAATCCTGCGCCGTGTCTTGCTTCGTCCTTAGCCATTTCATGAACGGTATCATGAATTGCGTCGAATCCGAGCTGTTTTGCGCGCTTTGCAATTGCCAACTTACCGTCGCAAGCGCCGGACTCGGCAGCCGCCCTGAGTTCGAGATTTTTCTTTGTGGAAGGCGTAACGACTTCCCCTAAAAGCTCTGCAAACTTAGCCGCATGCTCGGCTTCTTCAAACGCATAGCGCTTATAAGCTTCGGCAACCTCGGGGTAACCTTCTCTGTCGGCTACGCGCGCCATGGCAAGATACATTCCCACTTCCGTACATTCGCCGGAAAAATGAGCTTTAAGCCCTTCCAAAAGTTCCTTGTCGTCTACTTTGCCTTCACCTACAACATGCTCGCACGCATAAGCGGCTTTTTCCGAAGAAACGGGCGTAAATTTCGTCGCCTTGCATACGGGGCAGACATTTACGTCATCTTCTACTATTTCACCGCAAACAGCACATTTTTTCATAATTTAAACTCCTTAAAACATTTTAAATTTGGTATATTGATTATATCATAACAAAATTTCAATTACAATAACTTTTCCATATTTTCCCAAAAAATTTAACTTTTCAACACAATATCTTTTAGCTCCTCAAAACTGTGTGCAAACAATTCCGCACCCGCCTCTTTCAGTTGCTTTTCCGTACGGAACCCCCACAAAACCGAAATGCAGCTTATGCCCGCGGCACGCGCCGTCTCAACGTCGGTTTCACCGTCGCCAACAAACAGACATTCTTCTTTTTTTAAACCGAATTCGTCTATTATACTTAACGTCGACGCGGGATCCGGCTTTAAAGGGAAAGCGTCGGTCTGTCCGTACAATTTAAAAAAACCGAACCGTGCAAGATACTGCGTATAAACGCCGGCGGCGGCTTTTTGAGGTTTGTTGGTAACAATGGCAAGCTTTATGCGCTTACCGATAAAATACTCAAGTATCTCCGCCTCATTCGGATACAGCTTTGTAAGACTGTTGTCGCAGGCGGCAAAGTTTTCGGTAAAATCGTTATAAACCTTTTCAATCATTCCACGGTTGTCACCCACGGCACGCTCTATAAGGCGGCGCGCACCGTTACCCACGTACTCCATGGTCTTTTCAAGAGAAAGTTCGGGTAATCCGAATTTTTTCAGACTGCAATTTAGTACACTGCAAATATCACCCGAAGTATCTAAAAGCGTGCCGTCTAAATCGAAAATTATTAACTTTATCATTTACATTTTATCCGGCACGCCTATTCCGAGAATAGAAAGCGAGTTTTTCAACGTCTGTAAAGTAGCGCTTGTCAGCGATAACCTGAACTGCCGCGATTTTTCGTCCTCAGCCGCAAGTATCTTACAATCTATATAAAATTTATTGAATTTCTGAGCCAAATCGACGGCAAACCTTGCAATATAGCTCGGCTCGTATTTATCGGCGGCTTCCGCCAGAATTTCGGGAAACTGCGCCAATTGTTTTACAAGCTCGAACTCTGCCGTATTGGGTTCGTAATTTTCGGGTAAGCTTCCTCCTGTCATACTTTTCGACAGTACGGAATTTGCACGCGCGCATGTATACTGCACGTAGACACTTGTCTCCCCCTCGAAGCTTAAAACTTTGTCATAAGAAAATACAATATCCTTAATTTTATTATTGTACAATGCGCCGAAAATTACAGCACCCAAACCGACTTTTTCGGCAATTTCTTTTTTATTTTCAAGATCGGGATTTTTTTCGTTTATTATGATATAGGCTTTATCGATACATTTGCTTATAACGTCCTCCAACCAAACGACTTTGCCTTTACGCGTCGACATTGCGCCGTCTTCCAAGGACACCATACCGTAAGCAACGTGCACAAGGTCGCTTGCCCAGTCTTTACCCATAAGCTCCAAAACCTTAAATACCTGCTTAAAATGCAAATTTTGCTGATAAGCAACCACATAAAGGCATTTATAAAAATCATAAGTGTTTTTGCGGTAAATCGCCGCCGCCAAATCTCTTGTAGCGTACAACGAAGCACCGTCCGAGCGCAGAATCAGACAGGGGGGCATACCGAATTTTTCAAGGTCGACTATCTTCGCGCCTTCGCTTGTTTCAAGAAGGCGTTTTTCTTCCAGCTCGTCAATAACGGGCTGCATTTTGTCGGAGTAAAATCTTTCTCCGGCATAACTGTCGAAAGTTATATTCAGCTTTTTGTAAATGGCGTTCACATAATCCATTGTAAGCGCTTTGAACCACTCGAAAAGGGCGTTCGCTTCTTCGTCGCCGCTTTCTATAAGTTTGAAGTATTCGCGCGCCTCTGCCTGCATATCTTCGTCCGCCTCGTTATTAAAGCGGACGTACAAATCGTTTATGGCATGAATACCGCCGGACTCCACTTCTTCTTTGTTTCCCCAATGCTTGTAAGCGCATATAAGCTTACCGAACTGAGTACCGTAATCGCCCAAATGATTAATACCCACAACGTTATAGCCCAAAAACTTAAAAAGCTTATAGAGCGCGCCGCCTATTACCGTAGTCGACAAATGCCCGATATGAAAGGGCTTTGCGATATTGACCGACGAGTAATCGATACAAATTGTTTTACCGTTTCCGACGACGGACGAACCGAATTTATCCTTACGGTTCTCTATTTCGCTTATTACCGTTTTTGCAAATTCATAGCGGTTGACTTTGAAATTTAAGTAACCGTTCACAGCGGAAACTTCCGTTATAACTTTGTCAATATTAAAGGCAGACTTTAATTCTTCGGCTATCACCGCGGGACTTTTTCTGAAAATTTTCGCAAATTTGAAGCACGGCAAAGCAAAGTCGCCCATTTGCGTGTCGGGCGGAAGCGTCACCGACGAATATATTTCGTCGGCGCTGACGCCGTCTATTTTAATTTTTTCCGCTATATACCTTTTATAATCCATTTTAAATTTCCTTACATTTTGAAATTATTTTAACACAAGAGTAAATTTTTGGCAACTTTACCGCATATTCGTTTTGATAATTTTAACGTTTATATTATAATTTAATAAAATAATCATGAGGCTGTTATTATGAAACTTGGTGTTGTAGGTCTGCCGAACGTCGGCAAATCGACGCTTTTCAATGCAATTACGCACGCCGGAGCGGAAGCGGCAAATTATCCCTTTTGCACAATAGAGCCTAACGTCGGCGTCGTTGCCGTCCCCGACGAGAGGCTTGACAAGCTTGCCGCCCTGTACGCAAGCAAAAAAGTTACGCCGGCAATAGTGGAATTTGTCGATATTGCGGGACTTGTCAAAGGCGCATCTAAGGGCGAAGGTTTGGGAAACAAGTTTCTTTCGCATGTTCGGGAGTGCGACGCTATCGTGCACGTCGTCCGTTGCTTCGAGGACGAAAATATAACGCACGTCAACAACAAAATCGACCCGGTGGAAGATATAAAAACTATCACTCTCGAACTTATTCTTGCCGATATAGAAGCCGTAAATAAGCGTCAGGACAGAATAAGAAACACGGCGCGCGGCGGCGCAAATAAAGAAGCCGCAACGGAATTTGCCTTTTTGGAAAGACTGGAAAAATTTTTGGGCGAAGAAAAACCGGCGCGACTTTTCGAATACTCAGATGAAGAAAAACCGCTTTTGGACAACCTGTTCCTTTTGACCGACAAACCTGTCATCTATGCCGCCAACATTTCCGAATTCGATATGGGTAAACCCGAAAATGATTTGGCGCTTGTAAACGCCGTAAAGGAATTTGCAAACAAAGAAGGCAGCGAAGTACTTGTAATCTGCGCCAAAACAGAAGAAGAACTTTCAAAATTGCCGCCAGACGAGTGCGAAATGTTTTTGCAGGAGCTTGGGCTGGAAGAGAGCGGATTAAACCGTTTAATCAAAAAAAGTTATGCTCTTTTAGGGCTTATCTCCTACCTTACCGCCGGCGAAAAGGAAACACGCGCCTGGACAATAGTAAACGGTACTAAAGCGCCGCAGGCGGCGGGAAAAATACACAGCGACTTTGAAAAAGGCTTTATAAGGGCTGAAATTTGCGATTGGAAAACCCTTTTGGAGTTAGGCGGTCTTAACGGAGCCCGCGAGAAAGGAAAAGTACGTTCGGAAGGCAAAGATTACGTTATAAAGGACGGCGACGTGGTACTCTTCCGCTTTAACGTTTAAAATAAGGAAAATTATTTATGACGAAAAAGAAAAAAATTATTTGCGGAGTTGCCGCAGGGCTTGCCGCATTCGTATTAATTGCTTTAATTGTAACCTTAGGCGTTTGCAAATATTTGCTTGACGATATGTTCGGACGGGTTTCCGCGCCCGAAGATTATTCTGTTTCAACCACCTACTCCGATTCGGATACGGGCGTTGAGAGGCGCGAAATAGAATTTAAAAGCGGGAAAAATACACTGCGCGGAAATGTTTGGGGCAGTAAAGAAAGCAAAAAGCTTGTTATAATTTCCCACGGGATAGGCGCTATTTCAAACGAATATTATTCGGAAATGATATTTTTCACCGAAAACGGTTACCGCGTGCTTACCTACGACTGCACGGGCACGGCAAGAAGCGACGGTAAAGGCACTACCGGACTTTCGCAATCGCCGGTTGATTTACATAATGCGCTGCTGTTTGTTGAAAATGACAGCGAACTTAAAAATCTGCCCGTTTATCTTTTCGGCCACAGTTGGGGCGGTCACGCCGTTACCGCCGTTTTAAATTACAGTCACGACAATATTAAAGCGGTTGCATCGGTTGCGGGTTATAATTCCAATGCGGGAATTATGAAGGAATGGATGAAAAATAAAATGGGCATGGGCGGTTTTACCGGCATCATATTCCCTTTTGCCTCCTTTTGGGCGATAATAGACGCGCACGGAGCGTATAATAACACTGCGGTTAAGGGTATTAACAAAACCGAAATTCCCGTACTTGCCGTTCAGGGCGGAAAAGACGATACGGTATGGGAAGACAGCGTTTACAATCACCGCAGTGAAATTACAAATAAAAACTTCAAAACCTATTTTATAGAAAACGGCGAGCACAGCGGTGTTTTAAATCCGGATGATGAAAGCGTTCTTGCGTACAGAGCGGAAAAAGACGCTCAGCTTGAACAGCTTAAACAGCAATATGACGGTAACATACCCACAGATAAGCTTAAAGAATTTTATTCATCATTGGACAAACACAAATATAACGATGTAAACCATGAAACAATGGGACAGATAATAGAGTTTTTCGGCAATGCAAAATGATTTATACGATTTTCGGTCTTACTTGTCCGGAATTTAAGCTATCACTTATAACGTATTAAAAAGTTAAGCCCGTCTGCGGAAAATCCGCAGACGGGCTTTAAAATTGATTTTATTACTTCAATTCGGCAAAGTACTTAATGGTTCTTACCATCTGAGAAGTGTAAGAATTTTCATTGTCGTACCAGCTTACAACCTTTACAAGCGTCGTGCCGTCACCGAGGGGCATGCACTTTGTCTGGGTTGCGTCGAACAGCGAACCGTAAGTCATTCCGATAACGTCGCTGGATACAATTTCTTCCTCGGTATAGCCGTAGGAAGCCGAAGAAGCAGCTTTCATAGCTTCGTTTACAGCCTGAGCGTCCACCTCTCCCTCGCATACGGCTATAAGCTGGGTAAGCGAGCCTGTGGGAACGGGAACGCGCTGAGCGCATCCGTCGAGAACGCCGTTAAGCTCGGGAATAACGAGACCTATCGCTTTAGCCGCGCCTGTCGAGTTGGGAACTATATTTACGGCAGCCGCCCTTGCCCTTCTCAAATCTCCCTTTCTGTGAGGTCCGTCAAGAACCATCTGGTCGCCGGTATACGCGTGTATGGTGGTCATATAACCTTTCTTGATTTTTGCAAACTTATTAAGCGTGTAAGCCATGGGTGCAAGGCAGTTTGTCGTACAGCTTGCGGCGGAAATAACCGTATCGTTTGCGTTAAGATTTTTTTCGTTTACGCTGTATACTATCGTAGGCAAATCGTTGCCGGCAGGAGCGGAAATTACGCACTTTTTAGCGCCTGCTTTGATATGAGCGGAAGCTTTTTCTTTTGAGCAGTAAAAACCGGTACATTCCAAAACAACGTCCACTTTGTGCGCCGCCCAAGGAAGGTTTGCCGCGTCTTTTTCCGCATAAATCTTAATAGTCTTGCCGTTTACGGTAATACTGTCGTCACCAGCGATAACGCTATCACAATACTTATATCTGCCCTGAGCCGAATCGTACTTCAAAAGGTGCGCAAGCATTTTGGGACTCGTAAGATCGTTAATCGCTACGATTTCATAGCCTTCCGCATCGAACATCTGTCTGAAAGCCAGACGGCCTATACGGCCGAAACCGTTGATTGCAACTTTTACATTTGCCATAAAATTAATTCCTCCGAATTAAAAAATTTATTTCCTATTAATTAGTAACCGAGGGTATTATAGCAAAATACTTCGGATAAGTCAACGGATTTTTCACTATTGATAACAACCTTTTATTCCCGCGCACTCCGCCTTAAAACAAACTAATTTTTAAACCTTTATAACTATTTTTTAAAAACGCTTGAAATTTGTCTTACGATGAATTATACTTAAATAAGGTAAACATTACCGCAACTACATAACAGTTTGGAGGTCTTTAATGGCATTGGTTTCGGCAAAGGAAATGCTTGAAAAAGCTAGGGACGGCAAATACGCCGTAGGTCAATTCAATATTAACAATCTCGAGTGGGCAAAATCCGTATTACAGACGGCGGAAGAACTTAAATCTCCCGTAATACTCGGAGTCTCGGAAGGCGCCGGAAAATACATGACAGGCTTCAAAACGGTTGCCGCTATGGTCAAAGCAATGATCGATGAAATGCACATTACCGTTCCCGTTGCCCTGCACCTTGACCACGGTACATACGAAGGTTGCTATAAATGTATAGAGGCAGGATTCTCCTCCATTATGTTCGACGGCTCGCATTTCCCCATAGAGGAAAATATTGCAAAGACAAAAGAACTTGTAGAAGTTTGCAAAAAGAAAGGCTTAAGCCTTGAAGCCGAAGTGGGCTCGATAGGCGGTGAAGAAGACGGTGTTGTGGGACTTGGCGAATGTGCCGACCCCGACGAATGCAAAAAAATTGCGGATTTGAAAGTTACTATTCTTGCCGCGGGCATAGGAAATATTCACGGAAAATATCCCGCAAACTGGCCCGGACTGAGATTCGATATTCTTGCCGCAATCAAAGCAAAAACGGGCGATATGCCGCTTGTCCTGCACGGCGGTACGGGTATTCCGACCGATATGATTAAAAAAGCGATTTCTCTCGGCGTTGCGAAAATTAACGTCAATACTGAGTGTCAGCTTGCATTCCAGGCGGCAACAAGAAAATACATTGAAGAAGGCAAAGATCTTGTAGGTAAAGGCTTCGACCCCAGAAAGCTGCTCGCCCCCGGCACCGAAGCTATTAAAAACACCGTAAAAGAAAAAATGGAGATTTTCGGCAGCATCGGAAAAGCTTAACATTAAACAAATTTTAATAAACCTCCGTCATTATGACCGAGGTTTATTTTTTTATTTTGTGCGCATAATTTAATAGTATGAAAAAGAAATTTATTGTTTTATCCGCTATTATCTGTGCGCTGCTTTTAATACTGCTACCCGCATGCGACGCGCAAAATGCCGGTTCGCTTAAATCTATAACACGTCCCTATATTGCCCAGTATGAATGTACGGAGGCAACATTCGGCGGCGACAATATACTTGACAAATTCGATTATATCGAAGTAAATCTTTTAGACAAAGAAAAAATTCAGTTAATATTCAAAATTAAAAACAGCGAAAAGCGCGTGACGGACGGAAAATATACGTTTGACCCGAAAACGCATGAATTGTCTGCGGACATAGGCGTGTTCGGCGTCAGGTTCAAGCAAACGACAACAGTTAGAAACGGGAAATTTACCGTATCGAAAGCTATAGGCAGAAAACAACTGATTTTGAAGTTCAAAGCAAAATGAATTCAGCGCGCAGGTTATCTGCGCGCTGAATTCATTCGGGTTTATAATTTCCCGTAATCTCCTCTATCCCTTCTTCCTCTATTTTGCCGAAAACTTCTTCCTTGCGGTCCGCCTTATTATCGGACAAAACGTCGTATATCGTTACCTGCTCCTCGGGCATTTCGGAGCCGCGCTCCAGCATACGTTCCGTCTCCTTATCGTAAACGGCAAAATCGTATTGCATCTGGGCAAGATTTTTATCCGTATAATTTTTAGTGATTTCTTCCTGCTTTCTTATACGGACTTTGCGCAAATATAAGGCGTATATGAGATAAACCAAACACAATAGCACGAATGTGCCACACACGACTATCGTAACAATATACTTTGTTTCCATAGATATTATCTTACTACTGTTTAATACTTTTGTCAACCTTTCGAAATGTATACGGTTTGCTTCTCATAAATACGGTACATACTAAATATATATTATTATGAAAAAAATAATGTTTTGCGGCGGCGGAAGCGCCGGACACGTGGTACCCAACTTAGCGATAATCGATTTACTTAAAAGCAACTATTCCGTTTGCTATACCGGCACAGACGCAATAGAAAAAAAACTATGCTTTGATAACGAAATCAAATTTTACGAGTTTCAAGCCGTAAAATTAGTGCGCGGAAAAATTTTATGCAATCTTGCAATACCTTTGAAACTGTTCAGAAGCATAAGACAAGCCGGCAAAATTTTAGACTCGGTTAAACCGAATTTACTTTTCTGTAAAGGCGGTTACGTATGCGTTCCGACAGCTTTGGCCGCAAAAAAACGCGGTATTCCCGTAATCACACACGAGTCCGATTTAAGTCCCGGTCTCGCCAATAAAATTATTGCAAGAAACTGCAAAACAGTCCTTACAACTTTCCCCTCCACCGCCGAAAAATTCAGAAACGGCAGATATACGGGCACCCCCATGCGCGCCAATCTTTTTAAAAGAAGTAAAAAATCGGCACAGGAATTTTTTAATCTGGATACGTCGCGCCCCACTTTGATAGTATTCGGCGGCGGAAGCGGTTCGAAAATAATTAACACGAACATCAGAAAAGCGGCGTTCGAGCTATGCAAATCAATAAATATTTTGCATATTTGCGGCAAAAACAATATTGTAGACACAAATATTTACGGATATAAGCAATATGAATTTATAAACGATATGGGGCTTGCTTACGCGTGCGCCGACGCTGCCGTGGCAAGATGCGGCTCTAATTCCGCCAACGAGCTTATTGCACTGAAAATACCCACGCTTTTTATACCGTTGGAAAACTCTCGCAGCCGCGGCGACCAAATCAAAAACGCAGAATATTTTGCAAACAGGAAGCTGTGCCGTATTTTGAGAGAAAAACAGCTTAATCCGGAAAACCTGAAAAAAGAAATTTATAAGCTTTTGAACGACGAGAAATTAAAAGCCGCTCTTTCCGATTGCAACGTAAAGTGCGGCAACGATAAAATTATCGAAGAAATCAAATCAGTCCTTCGATAAGAATTTTAAGCCCTATACCTATAAGAACAAGACCGCCTATAAGAGTAGCGATTCCCGATTTGTTCTTCAACACATTACCTATTTTTACGCCTATCAGCAATCCCGCAAGACTGATGACAAACGTCGTAACGCCAATTATGGCTACGCCGACCAAAACGTTGGGAATACTGTTTTTAAGCCCTTCCGTCGCCGCAAAAGACACGCCGACGAACAATGCGTCTATACTTGTGGCTACGCCTTGAACAAGAACTTCAGGCACGGAATATTTTTTTTCTTTTATTTCCTCTTCTCTGGAACGCAATTGCTTTATCGCGTCGTAAATCATTTTTCCGCCTATTATCGCCAATAATACGAACGCTATCCAATGGTCGATTTTATCGAAAATTTCTTCAAAGGCTTGTCCCAACCCGAACGCCACAAAATAGCCAATTAGCGGCATGACTGCCTGAAAAAGCCCGAAGGCAAGCGGTATCGTCGCCCCCTTAACTTTTGTCAGGTTTCTGTAACAAAGCCCGTCCGTCACGGATACGGCAAACGCGTCCATGGAAAGCGACAAGCCTATTAAAAACACCTCTAAAACCAAAACCCAAGTCAATGCCATAAATTTATGCTACCCGTTTATAATTTAAGCCTGTACGGCAAACACCTTAAAAATAAATTAAGCAGAACTAAATTTATTAATTCTGCTTTTGGTTGAGGTGACGGGACTTGAACCCACGACCTTCTGGTCCCTAACCAGACGCGCTACCAAACTGCGCTACACCTCAATATTTTTAAATTAATAACAACGTACGCAGTACTAACCGATTACGTTATACTATTTCAAATTATCTTGCAACAGCTATTTTATTATACTTAATTAATTGAAAAAAGCAAAGCATTTTTCATTATTTTACAAAAAAAATTTTAAAAACGGCACGAACAATCATTTCCGTGCCGCTTTTGTTTTCAAATTACATATATACGGCGTGTAAAAACCGAATCATTCTTTTTTATCGGTATTTTCGGATAAAGCTTCGTTGTCGTTTTTTTCGGATTCATTTGCCTCGGGTTGCGGCACAGACGCGCCGACAGGAGCAGAGAGCCCCACAACCTCATCCACGGGCAATGAAAACGCAATTCCCTGTCCGGCCGATTTAAGCCCCGCCTGCTGATAAATTGCATGCAGAACTTTATCTTTAATATCTTCCTGTACAAGAATTAAGACTATTTCTTTGTCGGGCTGTATGGTTATATGGAAAAATTGCTCGGCTTCTTTATTGGCAGTACCTCGCGCATGTATTACCGTGCCGCCGCGCGCACCCACCTCTTTGGCGGCGTCCATAACCAACTCGGAAAAGCCCGCGTTTATTACGCACAGAATTACCTCGTATTTAGTTTCCATAGTCTATTTCTCCTTGACGACAGTTCTGTTATTACTTAAAAAACCGTAAATAAGCGTACCTATTACACTTGTAAGCGGTATTGTAAAGGCAACGCCCTTTCCGTCCTTGATAGTCTTGAATTTTTCACCGAGAACATGAAGCGCGTCGTTAATTTTTTCTTCACGTACCACACTGAAAAGTACAGCCTTTTCGTTATCGGTAAGTCCCAACAGACCGAGCATTCTCTCGTTTGCCGTGCCCGTCGCCAAAGCAATCATCTGCATGTTAACGTCAAACGACTGAATAAGATCCGCATAAAACTCTGCTTTGTTTCTGCCTACTATTGTTACAAGCAATTTAAGTCTGTTTGACGTTACCGCGCGGGAGTTTTGTTTTGCTTTCCCTACCGCCTGTTTTATTTCCTTTTTCACGGCGGCGGTTTTTATCTTGATTTTTTCTTTTTTGGTTTTAACTTTTTGTTTCAATTCTTCGGAATTTTTCGCCATTCCACACCACCAACTTTATTTGAAATAAATAATCTGTTCGTCATCGGCGGCAAGGATGCGTTTCATGGCTATACGCGAACGCAGCTTTGACGAAATTACGGCTTTAAAGCCGAGAATTTGTATTGTTATCAAAGGAGTCATTGCAACCATGGCGACAACCCCGTAGGCCAAACTGTATATACTTCCTTCACCCTGCACAGTGCCGCAAGCGCCTATCAAAAGAGGTAAAATAAAGCTTGAAGTAAGCGGTCCGCTTGCAACTCCGCCGGAGTCGAAAGCAATACCCGTATAAATTTTAGGCACAAAAAACGACAATCCCAAGGAAATAAGATAACCAGGAATAAGATAATACAGAATCGAAAATTTGAAAACCATTCTTATAAGCGAAAGACATATAGAAATACCGACAGCTATCGAAAGCGCAATTAACATTTCTATTTTTTTAACGCCGCCGCCAGTAATATCTTCAACCTGCTTGTTCAGAACGTGTACGGCAGGCTCGGCAAGAACGACCACCATGCCCAAAACGAAACCGAAAACAACCAATAACGCCCGGTTATGCTCGGCAAGCTGTTGACCTATTTTATAACCTATCGGCAGGAACCCTACATCCACCGCAACAAGAAAAATTACCAACCCGATAAAAGTGTATATAATTCCGAAGGTTATCTGAATTAATTTCTGCCTGGGCAGTTTTAAAACAGTAAACTGCAAAATAAGGAAAAACGCGACTATCAGCCCGAGCGCCAACGCAACATCTCGTACTTTATGTAAAATAAGCGTGCCCAAATGCGACCCGATATAATTTTCTATTGCATATATACCGGTGTTATACGCGTCAAGACTGCCGCTTGTGGTCAAAGACAAAATCATTACGGCGATTATAGGACCGACCGAACAGAGCGCTATTAAGCCGAAGCTGTTTTCGTTTGAATTACGTCCGCCTATTGTAGAGGAAATACCTACGCCGAGCGCCATTATGAAAGGTACGGTGATAGGTCCCGTGGTTACGCCGCCGGAATCGAAAGAAAGCGGTAATAAATTAAACTTACCGTTTTCCGCCAAAACAGCGCAAAATGCAAACAGCATCATGTAGAAAAACATTAATAAAGACGATAAATCTTTATGTAAAATTATCTTAATTACCGCAATAACAAGAAAAATCCCCACCCCTAAACCGACGGTGATAATCAGCAGCCATTTACGTAAATCTCCCGTTCCGGGAAGTATATCCTTGACCTGATTTGCAAGTAACGTCAAATCCGGTTCCGCAATAGTGATAAGCAATCCCATGAAAAAGCATACGGCAATCAATAAGATAACCTTTTTAGACTTTGTAAGTCCAGAGCCGACGTGCCCGCCCATGGGCGTCATTGCAAGGTCCGCGCCGAGATTAAAAAGACCAATGCCGAAAATCAAAAGCACTGCCGACACTACGAAAGCAACCGTCTCCGTCTTAGTAAGATTGACTAACGGGGTAAACGAAATTATAAGTACTATTACCGTTACAGGCAAAACGGAAATTAAAGACTCCTTAAGTTTTGAAAATAATGCTTTGCCCATAAGTCCGCTCCCGTTTAAAACCCAATATATACAGTTATTTTAACATAAACAAAATAATTTTGCAATACCGTTAGAATAGAATAATACTTTAAATTGTGATGCAATTTCTATTTTTTTATAAAAGTATAAAAAAAACAAACGACCGATAATGTGCACTTCCCGCAGGGAACAGACATACGATAGTAAAAAGCTCTCAAACAAATTTGTTTGAGAGCTTTTTACTATACATTTTAATAAAGCTAAATTGAAATTTATCTTACTTTCGTATTCGTTTTTTCAGTTTGTAGCCGAACGCCAAATTCAATATAGGACAGTATTTTATTGCGGTACTTGTTATCAGCGTTGCCACAAACGAGCATAAGATTGAAAGTAAAAACACAAAAGCAATATTGCTGTTTGCAAGCGAAAACCAATATTCAAAGGCAACCACCCAAACAAAATGTATAACATAAACGGGGAATGATATCGATGATAGAAAGCGTGTTATTTTGTTTGCTTTGTTCATAAAGGAATAACCCAAAGATAGCATAGCCAATACACCGAAAGCACCTGAAAGGAGCGTTAAAATCGAGTTTAATGCCATAAGGTTATAATCCGACCATATAAACAGCCACACGCTGAACGCACTTAAAATTAAACAAACGCCCACAAACAGCCATTTAAATTTTGCAAGTTTAACTATATTGTTTTCTTTATCAAAAACATAAAAACCCAAAAGATACAGCAACAAATAGGTTAAAAGACATTTCCCTGCAACTTGTAACGGATATGCGACATAAGCAAGTAAAACAAGTAAAATTAACGCCCATGACGGCGTTTTTTCAGTATTCAATTTTGCAATCTGTTTCCCTAACAGCAAATCAACCAAACACCCAACCAAGCTGACAATAAAAAGGCAAAGTAAAAACCAAAAATGAGCTATTGTAAAACCACCGTCGAAACCTGAAATATCCGTCCATTTGGTAAAGAAAACGGTGTAATGATTAAAATAACTGCCGTCGTAGACATAATTGATTTTATCTGCCATATACGAAAGTATCGGGGCAATAAAAAGTGTTCCGAAAACGAAAGGTACAAACAATTTTATTATGCGCTCGACAATGAATTGTTTTTTTGAGCGTTTTGCAAGTGAAAACCGTGCGCTTATGCCTGCCAAAAGAAATAAAAGCGGCATAAACCACGACCATATTGCGCCTAAAAAGGAACTTAAAATTCTATCAGAGCCTAAAATAATATAATTACCTTCGCCCCAACTGTTGTATGCCATTGCACAATGAAAAGGAATTAGCAGAAATATACAAAGCCATCTTAAATTATCTATATAATGTTTTCTTTCCATCTAATCATTCTCCGCTAAATTACTGTTTATCGTACAATCATTATATCACGAAAAATGAAAGAACGCAACCGATTGAATTTTGCGGGAAATATAAAACATATCTATATCTCACTAGGCTACGAGTAGCCTAATTCGTCCACGAAAAAAAGTACAGAAAAGGCACAGCTTAACGCTATGCCTAAATCTTTTAATTTGCGTCTTATTAAATTCCCTATGGCAGCTACGGTAATAAGCCGTTTGTTTTATGGAGCAGGTGACGGGAGTCTGCCGTTTCCCTTCGGGAACCCTCGGCAGGGCGGCGCTTCGCTTGCCCGGACTGCGGGTCCTCCTCATTTATCACCGCAAACAAACAGCACCCCTATTCAGGGTGCTGTTTGTTTGGAGCAGGTGACGGGAGTCGGACCCGCCGAAATCAGCTTGGGAAGCTGACGCCATACCGCTAGGCGACACCTGCGTGTATTAAATATATCATAAACGCTTAAAAAAGAAAAGCGTTTTACAATCGGGGAATAAAAATTTTTTCGTATGGTAATAAACTATACGGAGGCAATACATGAACCCTATTAAAGAAAAATCAAAAAGTCTTGAAAACAGTTTTTTACCGCTGAAAAAAATGTATCCCAAAAGCTATAATAAAGCCAAAACGTCGCCCTACACCAAGACGCGCGTAATTTTGATGAACGGAACCGAATTCGAATCGCAATGGTTTATGCATCAATTTGCAAGGCACTGCAGCGAACCCGAAATTCTGTCCGCACTTGCCGTAGTACGCAGGCAGGAACAGCAGCAACAAAAGCGCATAAGCTGTTTAAAACCTTTAAACGAAAGCATTTTGGAAACAACGATAGCATACGAACAGCTTGCAGTTGATTTAACGGCGGTCCTTGCAAGGCATGAAACGGACGTCAACAACATTCAGGCTTTGAATTTTGCCTTACTGGAGGATTTTGACCACCTCTACCGTTATGCAAATCTTCTAAAAATGGACAAAAACGAAGACGCTGATATGCTGGTAGGAAAATTCACCGAAATAATGCCCGGCAGACCTACCGTAGCCGAACACAGGTATCCTTCCGACGACGTATCTCCCCACATGACGGCGGAAAAAGCGGATTTATATACGAAACTTGTTGCAAGCACAATAACCGCGGCGGAACAACAAACGATGAACTATTATATGAACATAGCCCAGTGGTATAAAAACGATTTGGGACGCAAACTTTACGCGGAAATCGCAATGATAGAAGAAGCGCACGTTACGCAATACGAAAGCCTTAAAGACCCCAATCTCACTTGGCTGGAACAGTGGGTAATGCATGAATATTGCGAATGCTGGCTTTACTACTCGGCAATGCAGGACGAGCGTGACGAAAGCATAAAGAAAATTTGGACAGAGCATTACAAAATGGAAATTGCCCACTTAAAAACCGCAGCAAAGCTTTTAAAGAAGTATGAAAACAAAACGTTTGAATCCGTATGCGGGACAGGGGAATTCCCTCAACTTTTAAAACTCGGCGGCAATAAAGAATATATCAGAAAAGTATTGCAAGACACCGTAAAAATGACCGCAGACAATACGGAAATAATACGCGACTTCAAAGACATAAGGAAAATACCCGACGGTCACAGATATTTCGACTATCAAAAGTATATGTCGGGCGACCCCGAAAAGAATGCGTCGCATCTTGTTATAAAGAAGGCTATTGAAAGACTCGGTCAGGATTACAGGTATCAGGACAGCGAACATCCCGTAAAAGAACTGAGAAACCGCAAAGCGGACAACGTCAGCATTTCCAGAACGAAGTAAAAAAGCTACCCGCTCAGCGGGTAGCTTTTTTATTATCTTTAATGTAGCGTTTAAGCGATTTAAAGGTCTGTTTTTCCCCTTCCTCTTTAAGCATTTTCAAAAAATAACGCAATTTTTCGCAAGTCGAAGAATTCATCCCCTCCTTGTCGGTTTTACTTTCAAAGTACTCAAGGGGTTTATCGTCTGAATATTTATCTTTCAAGTAAATTTTGCAGGCGGCTATCCTGTCGCAAATCATTTCCGCAAGATACTTTGCCGGCATTTCAACAAACATTCTCCTGCCGTCCGCAAAGTCCGTCCAGTACTCGAAGTGATGCTTGTTCCTGCCCTTGTGATGTAGCCAGGCGGGAGAATAACCCAGCTCCTCGCGCTCTTTTGCCTGAGGACTGCGATAACCCTGATAGTACTTTGCTCCCGGGAAAAACTCTGCGGGGCTGAATTTTGAAATATCGTGAAAAAGCCCCTGTCTTATAAGTCCGCACTTAAAACAAAGCTTTCTCACAGTACGCCTGTGCCGGCATACCGTTAAAAAATGTCTGATAATATGCATATTGTTTTGAAGAAAGAATCAGGGCGAAAACTCGCCCTGAATTTAAATTTCGTATACTATTGTTACAGGTCCGTCATTGTATTGACTGATTTTCATATCCGCGCCGAATACACCCGTTTTTACGGTTACGCCGTATCCCCGCATTAATTCGGCAGTCCGTTCATAAAGCAATTCAGCCTTTTCGGGCCGCTCCGCGGCAATAAAATCAGGACGGTTCCCGTGCGAGCAGTCCGCTAAAAGCGTAAACTGAGAAACAAAAAGAATTTCACCTTTCACGTCAAGCACGGACTTGTTCATTTTACCGTTTTCATCCTCGAAAATCCTGAGCCGCACTATTTTTTTCGCAAATGCTTCCGCCTGCTTTTCGGTATCTCCGACTTCTACGCCGAAATATACCGTAAGTCCGAACGGGATTTCCGATATTAATTTGCCGTCTACGGAAAGCGAAGTCTTACCCGTCCGCTGAATTACGGCTTTCAAAATTTATTTGCCTACGCGCGACATATATTCGCCCGTGCGGGTATCGATACGGATAACCTCGCCTTCTTCGACGAACATGGGCACTTGAATTGTCGCACCGGTTTCAACAACGGCGTTTTTCATTGCGTTTGTGGCGGTGTTACCCTTTACACCGGGCTCGCACTCCGTAATTTTAAGTTCAACGAAGTTTTCGGGCTCTACCGAGAAAGCCGTGCCGTTAAGAGATTTAACCGTAACGGTATCGTTTTCTTTTATAAACTTCAAAGCTTCCTCTACCTGCGATAAGTTCAACGTAATCATATCGAACGTATCCGGATCCATAAAGTAATAGAACTCGCCGTCGGTATAGGAATAAGTCATTTTCTTGGTTTCAACCTGTGCGGTTTCAAGCTTAGCCGTAGGGTTAAACGTTATGTCCGACAAAACCTGTCCCGTAACGACGTTTTTAAGCGTAGTTCTTACAAACGCCGCTCCCTTACCGGGTTTTACGTGCTGGAATTCGGTTACGGTATAAACGCCTTTACCGTTATACTCGAAAGTTGAACCTTTTCTTATATCTCCTGCTAAAATAGATGCCATAATTTAAAACTCCTTATTATGCCGTTTTGTTTTTTATATAATCATTAATTTTTTATCGGAATCGGTAAGACTGACTATTTTGCCGTCTTTCAATGTTACGGTATCTTCTATCCTTATCCCGAAGCTTCCCGCAAGGTAAACGCCCGGCTCGTCCGAAAAGACCATACCGTCTTTCAAAATATCTTCGCTTTTAGGCGAAATATAAGGGAATTCGTGTACGTTAATGCCTATTCCGTGCCCGAGCGAATGAGTAAACAGTTTATCCAAGCCGTAATTTTTCAAACAGTCTCTTGCAACGGCGTCCGCCGTCTTTCCCGTAATGCCGGAAACGACTTTCTCTTTGACAAGCATATGCGCTTCCAAAACGTGTCCGTATGCTTTTTTGAAATCGCCGTGTTTGCCGTCTTCGCCGAAAAGAAACGTCCGCGTACAATCCGAACAGTAACCGCCGTATTTGCAACCGAAATCTATAAGTACTATATCGCCGGATTTTAATTTACGCAAGCCTGTTTCATGGTGAGGAACGCTTGAA
>ERZ777011.1304-NODE-1304-length-27312-cov-3.213413_pt1 | contig 27312 bp, 20 predicted proteins | sample MGYA00374964_ERZ777011 | MGnify/ENA primary metagenome ERZ777011 (study PRJEB29310, sample SAMD00008975) | mouse gut metagenome | study: EMG produced TPA metagenomics assembly of the Metagenome analysis of fecal microbiota from mouse which was promoted... | reverse complement strand
CTTTGCAGGGGAGGGTATACTATATTGCGGCAGAAAGGCGTTGTATTTATGAACTCCGTCCTGTGTAATAGATAACTATGCAGGATTTTGTTTTAAATATTTATTTTATGTAAAAACAATCGCTCGGGATGAGAAAAATAACATATAAGGCTCCGGTCGTTTTTTAATTTTGTTTTTTCTAACTATATTTGTGCGCTTCCCGTAGCGGAAGCGGCAGATTGGCGCAGCAAACCATTACACTTATAATATCAACTATGAAAAACATCTTATCGAAAACAGTTTGGACCTTGGGTATAGCAGCCCTGGTCATGACGGGATGTAAGAATTCGGAAGAACAGTATGTTCGTCTGAGCGATCTCGTATGTACGTTCCAGGGTAGCGGGAACGAACCCTATACCATTACCGTAGACTCTGAGCCCGAGGCATGGAGGGCAACCGCCAATGCGTCGTGGGTGAGCGCGGAGAATGTGGAGGGCAAGCTGGTGCTGACCGTTTCGGACAACACCGATGGCAGCGAGCGTACGACCACCGTAGATGTGGTTGCCGGCAAAGCGATGGCGTCCATTTCCGTGATTCAGCTCGGCGAGAATGATCTTCCGGTAAGGTATCGTTTGCTTAAGGACCTTCACTCGGCGGTGATCTCGCCCAACGGTAAATTGGCGGCAGGCTATTATTCTGTAGCTGATGCAGAAACCGGAACGGCGATCTATTACTTCCATTTCATCAACCTCGATACCGACGAAAAGACCGAGCTCGGTCCGTGGCCCGAATCGTTGATGTTCCCCACCAGCGTGACGTGCATGACCGATACGGGTATCGTCTATGCCATCGACGCCAACGGCGGTATGAAGGCAATCGATATGAATGAAAAGAACTTCTATGCGGTGGAGGTTCCCGGTATCGCAAATGCCTCTTCGCTCGGCATCAACAGCGTATCGGGCGACGGTGAGTTCTGGGTAGGTTATGCAATGGAGAACGGCCACTACAGGCCCTTCGTATTCGAGAACGGTCAGGCTACCATGCTGCCTCTGCTCGGAAAGGATTTCAGGGATATACCTTACGATGGCGAGGACTTCGACCTGATGGCCCGCGGTTTCTCCGCAGACCGGTCCATCATCTACGGTACCACGTGGGACAACCAGGATTACGGCATGGTCTACTGGGATGCAGAGAGGAACGTACACTTCGTGGGCGAGGACGAGCGTAAGGTCAGGACGGTCCAGAGAAACGGCCCCGAAGGGGAAAAGTATGACTACAACATCGTGGACGGTATGATCAGTTGGTCGAGCCAGTTCAACATCAGCCCCAACGGCAAATGGATCGCAGGTACCTACAGGAAGGAAGAGTTGGTTAATGACGGTGACAAGGTCGAGCAGACCGAATTTGCAGCCTTCTACAACGTGGAGGCCAACAAAACCTACATCTTCGAGGAGTATGGCGCCGCTTCGGGCATGTGTGTGAACGACGAGGGCATCGGCTTCATCGGTCTTCCGAGCATGTATACTTCGAAAACAGCGGTCGTTCGCATCGAAACGGGCGAAGCCCTCGGATCGTTTCAGGACTATATTTACGGTCTGTATGGAGTCAGGGTTCCCGAAGGGTTCCTGCAGTATGTAACCCCCGACGGGAAAAGGTTCTGGGCTGCGACCCTCTCGAGCGAGGGAATCGCGATGACGGCATTGAACTGGTACCTCGCGGTGAATGAGTAGTTCACAGCACAGGTCTGAAAATAATCGGAAACCGGCCGGAAGAATTTTTCTTCCGGCCGGTTTTGTTTCCGTTCGGGGAGCGCTTTTGCCTGAGGTCGCGAGGCTGTGCGGATAGAGGGGGCCCGTGCACGGGATGCGATTCCTGTGGCGGTCGGCATCGAGGGGCCGGAAGAGGGAGCGCGGATTCTTTCGGGAAACAGATACGCACCGATGGCGGGGCGTGGGCATCGTGTAGGCGTGCAGGCGAGGAATGAGAAAAGGTACAGACCTTTCGTCCTGTGTCGGGGAGTGACGGCTCCGTTTGCGGGAAAGCGAACGCTGCTCGGCGGTGTTCCGGTTTTGCTATCGGAGCGGGGAGATGCCCGAGGCGGGCGGTGTCGATGGGCGCAGAAGGAACTCTTTGGCCGCGGGGCCTTCGCAGAAAAGCAAGTCGATCACGGAGAGGGCGGGGACGAACGGAAAGCGGTCGGAGAAGACCTGTTCGTAAGTGTCGCCCGTGGTGGCGGGGTGCTCTCTGCGGAGCGGTTCGAAGGCGGAACGCAGGTCGCAGTCGGCACTTCCGGCTTCGACGTAGGAGTCGCTGAACCGGAGGTCCGGCGGGGTCCCCAGCACGGCGAAGAGTCGATCCAGCAGTGCCGTGTTCCAATCCGCCAGGAACGTGAACTCCCGATTGTAGAGGGGCTCGAATCGGGCGCGGTAGTGGTCGAAGTAGGGGGAGTTCTTGTAGGCGGAAAGGATCGACATCCAGTGCTGGTGCTGCCAGCGCTTGGAGTAGTCGATGCGCATGTCGCGTACGGGCCGTTTATGGATGCTGCCCCCTTTGACCACGTGTACCGAGAGCGAGGCGGGGCCGCCTGCGGTGAGAATATCGCAGCGGTTGCGGTAGCTCTGTTTTACGTAGTGCTCGTAGAGGTCGATCACGCACTCCCCGCCGTAAAGGCGGCGGAAATACTCCGTGCTGCCGAGGTATGTCAGAGGGAGAATCGTCATTTTGCAAGGGCAGTCCGTTGCAGACACCGCATCACGGGCAGTTTTGTTACGGACACTGCGTCAAAGGTAGGGCCTATTTCCCGTCCGGAAAAGGGAGGTGCGGTTTTTTTACCGTGCAGGGATGTTTTTGAGGGGCTTTCGCGGCGGTTTCGATTGCTGGGGTCCCGCAGGTTGCGTTCCGTCCGGGGTGTGGCGACGGGATACCTCGGGTGAGGGCGGAATTGCACCGGGCGGCCGTCACGGTCCGGACCGGGGAAGGGGCCATCTTCAGGAGGGTATGGCAAGCGTGGCTGTTTTTCGCCCGCATCCGCGGCCGGAGCATTGCACCGCACCGGTTTGGTGTCGGTTCCCGCCCAGGGGATTGCCGGGTGGCACGGGCCGGTGCATCGGGCGGACGGCTGCATTGCGCAGGGCGGTGCCGGTTGGGTGTCGGGAGCGTGGTTCCCGGTTGACTGGGGTGTGTAGGTGCTGCCGGGAGCGTGGTTGTGGGGATGGCCGGCCGATACCGCAACGGCCGGTCGGATTTCCGGTAGTTCGTTGTCGTTTCGGTGCGGGCAAAGCGGTCGGCTGGCTCCTGCGGGGGAGCCAGCCGATATTTGCATGCTTCCCTGCCTCGCGGAAACGGGACAGGGAAGACGATTGTTGCGGTCGGGCGGTCTTGCAGAGCCGCGAATCAGATTCGCAAGGGCTGTCGGATGCTGCGAACCGGCCGATCTTGAGGGGCGGTTCCGCGGTGGCGGAGTAGTGTCGTCGGGATGCGCCGGAGAAGGTTATTCCGGATCGGTCCAGCGACCGTCCTCCCGTAGCAGCCGGATGAGGGCGTCGAGCGCTTCCTCCTGCGGAATGTTGCGCTGAACGGGCTCTTTGCCGCGGTAGAGCGATATTTTGCCCGGTGCGGCTCCCACGTAGCCGTAATCCGCGTCGGCCATCTCCCCGGGACCGTTCACGATACATCCCATGACGGCGATCTTGAGTCCCTTCAAATGCGAAAGTCGCTCCTTGACGGCGGCGATCGTATCCTGCAATGCGTAGAGGGTCCGTCCGCATCCGGGGCAGGAGATGAATTCCGTTTTGCTCATGCGGGCCCGCGAGGCCTGGAGGATGTCGAGCGCTATCGCATCGAGGTCGTGTCGTGCGATGCCGGCGCTGCTTTCCAGCCACAGACCGTCGGCCAGGCCGTCGATGAACATGACGCCCAGGTCCGCGGCGGCTTCGATGGCGAGAGACGTGGGGTCGGCAGTCGCATAGGTGCGCTTGAGAATCACCGGTCGTCGATCGCCTGCGGAGTCCATCCGTGCGATCGCCTCGCGCCACTCCTCTACCGGGCGGGGGCCCGTGGCCTCGATGACGGCGATGCGTCCCTGGTGCAGGGCTTCGAGTTCGTCGGGCAGCAGCTCCGCGTAGAGCAGCGGTGTCTGGGCGCCGCCTGTCCGGCCGACGGTTTCGGTCTCGCGGCGCGAATAGGCGAAGGGGGTGCGCAGGGCTTCCTGTCCGCGGCGGGGGCCCCCGCCGCAGGCGCTTTCGTTGAAGTGGGCGATGATGGCTTGCGCGGCGGGAATCTCGTTCTCCGGCGGCTCGGTGAGCGATACGCGTATCGTGTCGCCTACGCCGTCGGTCAGCAGGGCGCCGATGCCCACGGCCGATTTGATGCGTCCTTCCACTCCGCAGCCCGCCTCCGTCACGCCCAGGTGGAGCGGATACTCCATGCCTTCGAGCTGCATCGCCGCCACGAGCATCCGATAGGCGTGTACCATGACGCGGGTGTTGCTCGATTTCATCGAAACGACCACCCGATCGAATCCCTCCCGGCGACAGATGCGCAGGTGCTCCAGTGCCGACTCCACCATCCCTTCCGGCGTGTCGCCGTACCGCTCCGCCATCGCGGGCGAGAGGGAGCCGTGGTTCACGCCGATGCGCAGCGTGGCGCCGCTGAGGCGGCACGTGGCCAGCAGTGCCTCGAAGTTTCCGCCCCGGTCGTTGTAGTTGCCGGGGTTGATGCGTACTTTGTCGGCGAACCGGGCGACGGCATCGGCTACCTGGGGGAGAAAGTGCACGTCGGCTACGAGGGCGGTGTCGGGCCATCGACGCTTCACCTGTTCGGCAATCGTACGCATGCTGGCAGCCTCCCGGAGTCCCTGGGTGGTGAGGCGCACGATGCGGCAGCCGGCTTCCCGGATGCGTCCTGTCTGCGCGATGCAGGCTTCCGTGTCGTTCGTGTTGCGGTCGGTCATCGACTGTACGGCCACCGGATGGTCGCTGCCTATGGCCACACTTCCTATGCTGACTTCCCGGCTCCGGCGCCTTCTGCCGGCCGTCGCTTCCGCCCAGGCTCGCCTGAGTGCTTCGTTCTTCGCGTTGTCCATTTTTTGCGTGTTGAGAGGGACCCTGCGGCCCGCTTCTGCAAAAATAGTGTAAAAGCCGTAGATGTGTGCCGGGGCGGGCGATATATGAGCGGCCGGTCGGCCGGGGAATCTTCTCCGCGACCCCGCAACGGCGGGGAAGCCGGTTTCGGCGGTGCAGGGACCGGAGGACCTACCGGTATCGGCAGACAGCGGTTTTGCGGGAAATTCTTATTACTTTTGGTAGCGGAAACAGGATGCAGGCAAACCGATGGCTACCGTGCTCGATTACGATATCAAATTCCTGCCCGGCGTGGGGGAGAAACGCGCCGGACTGCTCGCACGCGAGCTGGGGATCCGTACTTTCGGCGACCTGCTCTACTACTTCCCGTTCCGGTATGTCGACCGTACGCGTCTTTTCCGCATCGGCGACATCGGTGGCGATGCACCGGCCTACATTCAGGTGCGTGCCCGTGTGACGGGCATGGCCTACGAAGGGGAGGGGCGCAAGCGACGGCTGCGCGTCTTCGTTTCGGACGGCTCGGGGAGGGCCGATCTGGTGTGGTTCAGCGGAACGAAATGGATCGAGAAACGCATCGAGGCGGGGCGCGAATACGTCGTATTCGGGCGGCCCACGCTTTTCCGAGGCGAACTCTCTTTCGTCCATCCGGAGATAGATCTCGTCGAGGCGCTGGTGAACCGTCCGAGCGGCGGCTTGCAGGGAGTGTACGGTACCACAGAGAAACTTTCCGGCATCCAGCTCGGTTCCAAAGGGATCTATAAACTCGTGTGCAACCTGTGGGAACAGGTGGGGGGGCATATCGCCGAAACGCTTCCGCAGGAGGTGATCGCGGCCCATGGCCTGCTTCCGCTGGGGGAGGCGCTCCGCAACATCCACTTTCCGCAGTCGCAGGAGTTGCTTCGGCAGGCCGAGTACCGGCTCAAGTTCGAGGAGCTGCTGGGCATCCAGCTCGCCATTCTCTCCCGGCGCGTTACCCGTACCACTGCGGCCGACGGTTTCTACTTTCCGCGTGTGGGGGAGTTCTTCAACGGATTCTACCGGACGAAGCTGCCTTTCGAACTCACCGGTGCCCAGAAGCGGGTGGTGAAGGAGATACGGGCCGATACGGTCACGGGACACCAGATGAACCGCCTGTTGCAGGGCGACGTGGGAAGCGGCAAGACGCTGGTAGCGTTGCTGGCCATGCTGTTGGCTGCCGACAACGGCTTCCAGGCCTGTATGATGGTGCCTACCGAGATACTCGCCCGGCAACACTTCGCCTCGATCGCGAAGATGGTCGAGGGTGTGGGCATTCGGGTGGCGGTGCTGACCGGCTCGACCAAAAAACGCGAGCGCGACGCAATCCTCGCGGAACTCTCCTCGGGGGGGCTTCATATCCTGATCGGGACCCATGCGTTGATCGAGGAGCGGGTGAAGTTCGACAACCTCGGACTGGTGGTCATCGACGAGCAGCACCGTTTCGGTGTGGAGCAGCGGGCGCGGATGTGGACGAAGAACAGCCGTCCGCCCCATGTGCTCGTGATGACGGCGACGCCCATTCCGCGTACGCTGGCGATGACTCTCTACGGCGACCTGGACGTGTCGGTGATCGACGAGTTGCCGCCGGGGCGCAAACCCATTCTTACCCGGCATCTTTATGATTCCCAGCGCATGAAGCTGTTCGGATTCCTGCGCAGCGAGATCGCCCGCGGTCGGCAGGTGTATGTGGTCTATCCGCTTATCAAGGAGTCGGAGAAGATGGATTACAAGGATCTTTCCGACGGTTTTGAAACGATGTCGCGGGAGTTTCCTCTGCCCGATTACCGGTTGTCGGTGGTGCACGGCAAACTTCCCGCCGAGGAGAAGGAGGAGGGCATGAAGGCGTTCCGCGAGGGAACGACACAGATCATGGTCGCCACGTCGGTGATCGAGGTCGGGGTGGATGTGCCCAACGCGACGGTGATGGTAATCGAGAGCGCCGAGCGTTTCGGCTTGTCGCAGTTGCACCAGCTCCGCGGACGGGTGGGGCGCGGCGGAGAGCAGTCCTACTGCATCCTGATGAGCGGCGACCGCCTCTCGCGCGAGGCGCGGGCCCGCCTGGATGCCATGGTGGAGACGAACGACGGCTTTCGCCTTTCGGAGCTCGACCTCAAACTCCGGGGGGCGGGCGACATCGCCGGTACCCAGCAGAGTGGCACGGCTTTTGAGCTGAAAATCGCATCGCTGGCCAAGGATACGGTGGTGGTGGAGTACGCACGCCGTGCGGCGGCGGAGATCCTGGAGGCCGATCCTGCGCTCTCCCGGCCGGAACATGCCTTGCTGGCGCGGTTGAGGGAACGGTATATGGATCGGGAAAGGACCGATTTCGGGATGATCTCGTGAGATTGTCGTCCGCAGGAGGTCGGTATGTCGCGGGAAAGTGTTATCTTGTGTTTCGTCGGTGTCCCTTTTCGGTAAAACGGATGGGAGGCCGGGGAGAGGGGATTACGCTCCGCATAACGTTTTTTTATGATATGAATCGTGTTGTGATAAGGAAAATGATAGCGGCAGCCGCGACTCTCTTTTGCTGGGCTACGGTCGCGGCGCAGGAGGATTGCGTGCTCCCTGCCTTCGGGGAGGGGGAACGGTTGGTCTACACGGTGAGCTACAAGGCCTCCATGTGGCCGAATACGGAGATGGGAACGGTCGTGCTGACGGTCGGGGAGGATCGGTCGCAGGGCGTTCCCGCCTTGCGGATCGATGCGCAGGCCAGGGTCAAGGGAATGTTCAGTTGGTTCTACAAACTCGACGACCGCTACCACAGTTGGCTCCGGAAGACGGACATGCGTCCGTTGCGTGCCGAGGCCGAATTGCTGGAGGGGGATTACCGCTTTTCCAGCGCTTTCGTTTACGATTGGGACGAGGGGATCTCCCGCAACACGTTCCGGGATCACCGGAATCCGGAAGCGACGGAGGTGGACGTGGAACTCGCCGGTGATGCGATGGACGGCGTATCGCTCTTCTATACGCTCCGGATGCACGACATAGCCACCTACGAACCGGGGCAGACGAAGACCCTTGCCCTGCTGCTGAAAGATAACGTGCGGTTTATCCGCTACACCTATTACGGTCGCGAGGTACGCGAAATAAAGGGATTGGGCAAGGTCGCCACGCTGAAGTTCTCCTGTCAGTTGGTGAACGACGGTGCCGAGAGTTTCGAAGAGGGCAGTGAATTCTTCGTGTGGATTTCGGACGACGACAACAAGGTGCCGGTTTTTCTCGAATCGCCGCTCCGGGTGGGAAGCGTCCGGGCCCGGCTGGTGGAGTACGACGGATTGATGTACGATTCGGAAGCGTTCCGGTAAACGGATGCGTCCTCCGGATAGGAGGACGATTGTTTGCGGCGGAAGATATTTGTTTATCTTTGCTGTGACCGACGGCATTCCGGCTTAAGAGCCGCGCCCCTTTCCGGCGGACGGAACGGATGTGCGGTCGCAGGGCGAAGGCGCTTTGCGTGCCGGATGGAACGGGAAAGGAAAATTTTAATTTTAAATACTTTAATACTTATGGCAGAAGAATACAACAGCCAGGGGAATAACCCTGAACGCTCTTCCAAATCCATCCGGGGATATCAGATCGTGATCGTCCTGCTGGTGGTGGTACTCGGCGTACTGGCATTCATCTATTTCCGTCAGGTGAAGAACCTGAAGGCCGAAGCGATGGCGGAAAAAGCGATACTCGAAGAGAACATCAACGATCTCATCGTGGATTTGGACAGCATCAAGGTCGACAACGACTCGATCAGCTACAACCTCGGCGTGGAGAGGCAGCGTGCCGATTCGTTGATGGAGCGGCTCCAGCGCGAACGTACCCTGAACCGTGCTACGGTCCGCAAATACGAGAAGGAGTTGGGCACGATGCGCGACATCATGCGCAACTACGTAAGGCAGATCGACTCGCTCAACCAGCTCAACCGCAGCCTCACGCAGGAGAACGTGGCTTTCCGCCAGCAGGTGAACGACGAGCGCATCCGTGCGCAGGCGGCCGAAGAGCGTGCCTCGGAGCTCTCCAACCGGGTGAAGGTGGGAGCCATCGTGAGGGCGAGGGACATCGTCCTGACCGCACTCAACTCCAACGACCGGGTGGTGCCGCGTGCCTCCCGCGCCGAGCGGCTGCGTGTGGATTTCATCCTGACGGCCAACGACCTGGCAACGCCGGGCGAAAGGAACGTCTACGTACGTATCACCGGTCCCGACGGTTATGTCCTGGCCAACGACATCTCCTCGCTTTTCGATTACGAGGGCGACAAGCTGACCTACTCGGCGGTGCGTGAGATCGACTACCAGAACAAGGACCTCGAAGTAGGCCTCTATTACAACGGTGCGGGGATTACCGGCGGCACCTACCGTGTGGAGGTTTACATGGACGGCTACCAGATAGGTAGTGCGGAGGCTTATCTGAAATAAGCGATCCGTCGTCCGTAAGATATGCGGCGGCCCTTGACGGGGCCGCCGCAGTCGTTTCCGGGAGGAACGGCGGATGCTTCGGGCGGATTTTGCAAGCGCGTCCGGCCGGATGCGGGACGGTGGTGCCTCTCGTCGCTCATTTCCGCGATGCGGCATGCGGAGCCTCGGGCCGGTCGGCCTGTGGGGAAAACTTCGGCCTGTCGGGAGGCCGCGTGCATAAACGCCGATACGAAAGGTCGGGAGTGGTATGAAACGATGCGGCCCGCCGGCAGCCGGAGCGGATCTTCGACGGACTTCGTTTTATGTGAAGAAGCCCTGTTGTCGGATTGTCGGTCGGGGGCATTTGTCGATGGATGCGGGTTCGGCGGAGGTGCGTCGGCGGGCTGTCGAGCGTCGGATGGCGTTTCGGACATGGAAAGTGTGGGGAAACCCGACGAAACCGGCGATGTTCTGGAAGGAGGCGTTGGCCCGTAAAATGAATGCCGGTCTTGTTGTCCTTGCCGGTTTTCGTTGCCTTTCGGGCGGGAAACGAGTCGGGTGTCGCGGGTGCGGCGGGGAACTTCGTACGGCCGCAAGGAGGGCTCTGTTCCTGCCCGCGGAGGGCGGGGCGTTCGGAGTCTTTCGGCAGGGAGGAGGAGCGGTCCGTATCCTGAATGCACGCGGGGGAGCGCAAATGCTGCGCTCCCCCGCGGTGTGTGTCGGAGGGTTACTCCAATTTTTCCCAGATGAGATCCCTGCCGAAGACGGGTTTGCCGACATAGCCCCTCATCCGGAGCTTGCGCGGTCCGTCGAACTCCGCTTGGGCGTCGTATATCTTGCCGTCTACGGGATTGTAGATCGTGCCGCCCGTCCACTTCGCCTTTTTCGCATCGTAATGCAGGCCGCGAACCAGTACGATGGCATCCGCCCGTCCGCTTCGCAGCGCAGGGTCGGGGTTGAGCAGGTCGAGACGCGGATGGCCCGCCTCGTCGTCGGGGTGTTCGAGCCAGATGATGCGGGCCTCGTAGGCGTCGCCCTTTTTGTAGATTCTGACTTTGGAGAGCTCGTGCGTGGTTTCTCCCTCCACCAGGTAGGTGCCGAGTATCCGGTCGGCCTCCTGGGCGTGGACGCTGTCCGCCGCGCCGCACAGCGCGGCCGTAAGGAGAAGAGTGGTGATGAATCGTTTCATTGCCTGTCGTGAGAAGCGGCGTTCGGATGAAAGCGCCGTCGGAGTTATTTGAGAAAATATTTCCGTTGGAAAAGGATGATGTAGAAGACGGCTACGGTGATGTAGCTGTCGGCGATGTTGAACACCGGACTGAAGAACGTGAAGTCCCTGCCGCCGATTACCGGCATCCACTCGGGCCATGTGGCGTTGATGATGGGGAAGTAGAGCATGTCCACGACTTTGCCGTGCAGGAAGGAGGCGTATCCGCCGCCTTCGGGGAAGAGCGTCGCCGCTGCGTAAGGCGTCGATTCGGAGAAGATCAGCCCGTAGAAGGCGCTGTCGATCATGTTGCCGATCGCCCCTGCGAGTATCAGTGCGCCACCGACGAGTACCCCTGTGGGGGCCGACCGTTTGACGAGCCGGTGGATGTACCATGCGATCAGTGCGATGGCCGCTATGCGGATGAGACTCAAGAGCAGTTTGCCCCACGTGCCGCCGAACTGCATGCCGAATGCCGCGCCCGGATTCTCGATGAAATGGACGATGAACCAGTTGCCGAAAACGGGGATGCTCTGGTAAAGCTCCATGTTCAATTTGACGGTGAATTTGACCGCTTGGTCGATAACGAGCAGCAGGACGATGAAAAGCGTGATTTTCGTATTTGCGGATAGTTTGCAGCGCATAGGATATGCTTTTTAAGTTAAAGCCGTCTTCGGCATCCGCAAATATAAGAAATATATTCGCTGAAAGTAAGAAAGTGCGGTCGGGCTGCAAGCCGGTGCACGGTCGCGGGGCGGTTCGTTGGAAGCAAATATGGGAAATTATATTCGCTGAAAGCACGAAAGTGCGGTCGGGCTGCAAGCCGGTGCGGAGAATCGTCCCTTTCCGGAGACGGTACGCGTTCGGAGGGTATGGATGGCCGGCTGCTTTGGCCTCCGGGCGGGGCTTCCTTCCTCCTTCCGGCTTGAGGGAGCATCGACGAAAAACGGCAGGGAAGAGTCCCTGCCGTAAGGTCGAGCGGTGTGGCGCGGTTCGGTCAAAGACCGCAACATGTCTTGATATAGTGATGGTGCGGCCCGAAGCGTTCGAATGCCGCGCGGTCGAGCTCCTCGCGGCTCGCCGGGTCGGCGATGCTGATGAGAAGACGTGCGCGTTCCTGAAAACTCTTTCCGTAGAGGTTTACCGCGCCGTGTTCGGTGACGATCCAGTGGACGTGGGCGCGCGTGGTGACTACGCCGGCCCCTTGGGTCAGCACGGGGACGATCTTGCTGATGCCCTTGTTCGTGGCCGAGGGCATCGCCACGATCGCCTTGCCCCCCTCCGAACGCGAGGCGCCGTAGATGAAGTCCACCTGTCCGCCTACGCCGGAGTAGAAGCGCGTGCCGAGCGAGTCGGCGCATATCTGACCCGTCAGGTCGATCTGAAGTGCGGAGTTGATGGCCGTGACTTTGGGGTTCTGGGCGATGATGAAGGGGTCGTTGGTATAGCCTACGTCCTTCATCAGTACGCCGGGGTTGTTGTCGATGAAGTCGTAGATGCGGCGGGACCCCATGAGGAAGGTGGATACCATCTTCCCTTTGTTGATCTTCTTGTTGGCGCCGTTGATCACGCCCGCTTCCACGAGCGGAAGCACGCCGTCGGCGAACATCTCGGTGTGTACGCCGAGGTTCTTGTGGTTGCCCAGTTGCGAGAGCACCGCGTTGGGAATGGCTCCGATGCCCATCTGCAGGCAGGCACCGTCGTCGATGAGCGCCGCGCAGTTGCGCCCGATGGCGCACTCCACCTCGTTGGGGGCGGTGAAATGCTCTTCGATGAGCGGCGTGTCGTCCTCCACGAAGAGGTCGATCTGCGAGGTGTGGATGAACGAGTCGCCGAACGACCTCGGAACGTGCCGGTTCACCACCGCGATGACCGTGTCGGCGCACTCCACGGCGGCCAGGGTGGCATCCACCGAAGTGCCGAGCGACACGTAGCCGTGTTTGTCGGGAGGCGATACCTGGATCATGGCTACGTTGCATGGCAGCACGCCCTCCCGGTAGAGGCGCTGCGTCTCGCTTAGGAATACGGGAATGTAGTCCGCGAATCCCTGCTGGGTGATGCCTCTCACGTTGCCGCCTACGAAAAACGAATCGAGCTGAAAGATCCCTTCCATTTCGGGTACGGCGTAGAGTGCTTCGCCTTCGGTGTGGAGGTGGTGAACGTGCACATGTTGCAGCTCTCCGGCCCTGCCCCGCGCCGTCATGGCACGGACGAGAGTCTGCGGTACGCTGGCGACGCTGCTCAGGTGGACATGGTCGCCGGACTTGATTGCTTTCACCGCCTCTTCGGGTGTCGTGAATTTGATGGGATGGTTCATGGTCGCGAATTTAAAGTTTTTTCGTATCGGCCTAACGGTCTGCGAATGCCGATTTTTATCGGCTTCGACGGACGTTTTTTTGCTTTTTGTTACGATTTGTAAACATCGTCAGTCAAAGATAAATATTTTTTTCCGTATGGGTTGCTCCTCCCTTAGAAATCATTACATTTGCGGGAGAATTATTGGATCGGGTTTATTTGTCGGATGCCGGGGCGTGACGCTTGAGGTCGCGTGCCCCTACGCCGTTGCCCGGCCGCGATCGAGAGGATAGAAAATCGTACTACCAAATAATTACAAACCAAGGGAACTCTAAAGGTGCGCCCGGCGCACGCGGAAGGTTCCCGTTGCTTTAAGGCATTATGGAAAACAAAAGCATTACGGAGAGGAACGATGTGGTTATCCGCTTCTCCGGGGACTCCGGGGACGGGATGCAGTTGACCGGAACCCTGTTCTCCGACACCGCCGCCCTGCAGGGTAACGGTATTTCGACTTTCCCGGATTATCCTGCCGAGATCCGTGCGCCGCAAGGAACCGTGGCCGGCGTATCGGGATTCCAGGTACATTTCGGCGACCATCCCGTTCAGACCCCCGGTGACTATTGCGACGTGCTGGTGACCATGAACCCGGCGGCGCTGAAGGCCAATGTCTGCTGGCTGAAGCGGGATGCCACCATCATTATCGACGGCGACACGCTCGACGAGAAGAGCATAGCCCGTGCGGGATTCACCACCGGCGATCCCTTTGCCGAACTGGGAATCGAGGGGTACAACATCATCATCGCCAACATCACCACCATGACGAAAGAGGCGCTCGCCGGTTTCGACATGGATGTGAAGAGCGTCGTGAAGTGCAAGAACATGTTCGCGCTGGGTATGTGTCTGTTCATGTTCAACAAACCGCTCGAACACGCCATCGAATATATCAACACCAAATTCGGCAAACGCAATCCCATGGTTGCCGAGGCGAATGTGCTGGTGCTCAAGGCCGGTCATAACTATGCCCACAACACGCACGCCTTCGCCAATACCTACAACGTGCAGCCGGCCAAACTGGCCAAGGGGCGTTATCGCAGCATCAACGGTAACCAGGCTACCGCGTGGGGCTTCATCGCCGCATCCGAAAAGAGCGGCCGGCCGCTCTACTGCGGCTCCTATCCCATCACGCCGGCGACGGTCATTCTGGAGGAGCTCGCCAAACGCAAGGACCTCGGCGTGAAGACCGTGCAGTGCGAGGATGAGATCGCCGGCATCTGTACGACGATCGGTGCCTCCTATGGCGGCCATTTCGCCGTGACCACCACTTCGGGTCCCGGTTTCTCGCTCAAGTCCGAGGCCATGGGCCTGGCGGTGATGACCGAGCTTCCGATCGTCGTGGTGGACGTGCAGCGCGGCGGTCCTTCCACGGGCCTTCCCACCAAGACCGAACAGAGCGACCTGTTGCAGGCGTTGTGGGGGCGCAACGGCGAGTGTCCGATGGTGGTCGTCGCAGCGAGCACCCCGTCCGACTGCTTCCACTACGCATTCATGGCCGGTAAGATCGCCATGGAGCACATGACGCCTGTGGTGTTGCTTTCCGACGGCTCCATTGCCAACGGCAGCCAGCCCTGGAAGATTCCTTCGATGAAGGATTATCCCGAAATCCATCCGCCGGTGATCCGCGAACTTCCCGAGGACGAGAAGACCTTCCTGCCCTACAAGCGCGACGGATTGCGTCTGGCACGTCGTTGGGCGTTCCCCGGTACGCCGGGCCTGGAGCACCGTATCGGCGGTCTGGAGAAAGATATTCTGAAGGGTTCCCCGTCGCACAATCCGCAGAACCATGCGCGGATGGTCGAGTTGCGTGCCGAGAAGGTGGCCCGCGTGGCGGACTTTATCCCCGAACAGGAGGTGATGGGCGACCGCGAAGGCGACCTGCTGGTAGTGGGCTGGGGCGGTACCCGCGGCCAGCTCGAATCGGCCGTAGAGGAGATGAGGCGCAGCGGCAAGAAAGTTTCCCTCTGCCACTTCAACTACATCAACCCGCTGCCGCACGGCGTGTACGAGATCTTCTCCGGATTCCGGAAGATCGTGGTGTGCGAGCTGAACGAAGGCCAGTTCGCCAACTACATGCGCATGTCGTTCCCGCAGTTCACCTACGAACAGTTCAATAAGGTGCAGGGCCTTCCGTTTACCAAGGAGGAGCTGATCGATAAGTTTAACGAATTATTGGAGAAGTAGTCATGAGCGAACTCAAATATACGGTTGCGGACTTCAAGAGCGACCAGGAAGTTAAATGGTGCCCCGGCTGCGGCGACTATGCCGTGCTGAGCGCCATCCAGAAGGCCATGCCGCAGATAGCTGCCAATGCCGATGTGGATCATTCGCGTTTCGCGGTGGTTTCCGGTATCGGATGCTCGTCGCGTTTTCCCTATTATGTGAGCACCTACGGCTTCCACAGCATCCACGGCCGTGCCAATGCCATCGCTACGGGTCTCAAGACGGCCAATCCCGATCTGAGCGTCTTCGTAATGACGGGCGACGGCGACTCTCTCGCCATCGGCGGTAACCATTTCATCCACTCCATCCGTCGCAACATCGACCTGAACGTGGTGCTTTTCAATAACGAGATCTACGGCCTCACCAAGGGGCAGTATTCTCCTACCTCGAAGCTGGGCAAGGTGACCAAGACCTCGCCTTACGGAACGGTGGAGCGTCCGTTCAATCCCGGCGAACTGGTGATCGGGGCCCGCGGGACCTTCTTCGCCCGTTCGATCGACGCCGAGGTGAACCTCACCACCGATTGCATGGTGGCGGCCTCGAAGCACGACGGTCTGTCGGTCATCGAGGTGCTGGTGAACTGTATGATCTTCAATAACGGTACCCACAAGGCGTTTGCCGGTGACAAGGAGGTGCGGGCGGAACACACCATCACCCTCCGTCACGGCGAGAAAATGCTCTTCGGCAAGAACATGGACAAGGGGTTGATGCTCGACAACATGAAGCTGAAGGTGGTGACCGTGGGCGAGAACGGCGTGACGCTCGACGATATTCTCGTACACGATGCGCACGAGAAGGATACGATGGTACATGTGATGCTCGCGAGCATGAAGTACCCCGACTATCCCGTGGCATTGGGCGTGATCCGCGACGTGGAGGCACCCACCTACGAACACGAAGTGGCCAGGCAGATTGCCGAAGTGCAGGCTACGGCGAAGATCAAAAACGTGGACGACCTGCTGAACAGCGGCGAGACGTGGGAGGTCGAATAGCATAGCACGTCATGCGGGCCGTTCGGAGAAGCGAAGCTCCGGGCGCTCGTTAGAATAAGCGACGGCGGACAGGAACAACTCCTGCCCGCCGTTTTCGTTGCGTACGGTCCGTCACCGTAGGCTGGCTGTGCGTGGAATTACCGCATTTGGGCTTCGAGGTCGCGGAAGAGCTGCCGCATCCGGTCGGCGTCGCCGGAGAGCTCCGGCGAGGAGATGGAGAAGGTTCCTGCGTCCATGGGCATACGGATGCAGGGAGCCGCTATGATTTCGCCCCGATAGAGGAAGACGAGGTGTCGCCCGACGGCTTTCCTGGTCGCTTCGGCCCATCGTTTCCGGCGCTCGGGTTTGACCGAGCCGGAGATCTGGTAGATGAACGTGCCGTTGTCGGAGGGAAGCGAATCCAGGCGCAGCGAGTCGAAATCGCCGCATGTGACGATGGGAGTAGCGGTATGGGCCTTCGGATTTCCGTCGGGGGCGGGATACCAGCCGTCGGGAAGATCGCCCGGGGTGCATGCCGTCAGGAGCAGCAATGCGGCGGAGAGGGGAAGGATTCGAGACATTGTCGTATGGTATTTTTGTGTCGTATTCGGTACGGTCGGTTCGTGCGGGTCGGCCGGCGGTCGGTTCTTCGGGCGGAGCGGGTGTCGGATTGCGGACGCGCTCATGCGGTCGGTCCGGCCTCCCTGCGGGCGAGGAGGGAACCCGTGAGTGCCTCTGCGCAGCCGAAAAGGAAATAGGCGGTGGAGATGACGTTGAGGGGGAATATGCAGAACTGGATTCCTATCCAGAGCATGAGAATGATTCCGCAGATCATGCCGGCCCGTCCGGCGAACCGGCTGCGGCGCCTCAGCAGAACGAAAGCTACGATGTTGGTGAGGCCGTTGCACAGCAGCAGCGCGATGCCCGGAAACAGCAAGTCGCGGAACAGCACCTCGTGCAGGGGCAGGACGCGGAATGCGGGCAGCATCGGCTCCATGCCGAACATCCGGCCGGTAGGGTCGGCAAACATCATGGAGGCCCCGGCGATGGCGCCGAGTCCGATGAAGAGTTCCCATCCTCCCATCCATTTGCGCAGGGTCGTTTCTTTCATGGTCCGTGACGGGGATCAGGCAAGTTGCTGCATTTCGATGAGTTTGGCGTAGGTGCCTTTGCGCTCGATGAGTTCGGAGTGCGTCCCCTCTTCGGTGATGCGGCCTTGTTCGATGACGATGATCTTGTCTGCGTTGCGTATCGTGCTCAGACGATGGGCGATGACGATCGAGGTGCGGCCTTTGAGCAGGGTGTTGAGGGCCTCCTGTACCAGCTTCTCGCTTTCGGTGTCGAGGGCGGAGGTGGCTTCGTCGAGTATCAGAATCTCCGGATTCCGGAGTACCGCCCGCGCAATGCTCAGCCGCTGGCGCTGGCCGCCGGAGAGCTTTGCGCCGCGGTCGCCGATGTTGGTGTCGAGTCCGCAGGGCGTTTCGGCGATGAATCGCTCGGCATTGGCTATCCGGGTGGCTTCGGTCACTTCGGCGCGGGTGGCCGAGGCGTTGCCCAGACGGATGTTGTTCTCGATGGTGTCGTTGAAGAGTACCGTATCCTGTGCCACGATCCCCATCTTTTCGCGCAGGGAGTGCAGGTCGTAGTTCCGGATGTCGATGCCGTCGATGCAGATGCAGCCCGCCGTTACGTCGTAGAAACGGGGGATGAGGTCCGAAATGGTCGATTTGCCGCCTCCCGAAGGCCCTACGAGCGCGACGGTCTGTCCTTTCTCCACCGTGAAGCTGATGCCGCGGATGACCTCCCGTTCCTCGTAGGCGAAGCGGACGTCGCTGAATTCGATGCGCTCCCGGAAATGGTCGAGCCGGACGGCGTCGGGCGCGTTGCGTACGGCGGTTTCCGTGTCGAGCAGGCGCAGGACGCGTTCGCCGGCGGCGATACCCTGGTTGATGGTGGCGAAGGCGTCCGTGAAGGAGCGCATGGGGCGGGTGATCTGCGTGAAGATCGCCAGGTAGGCGAGGAAGCCTCCCCCGTCGAGCTTGCCGCCCGTGACGAGGATGCCGCCGAAGATGAGCAGGCCGGCCGCTGCCGCGATGCCGAGAAACTCGCTCATGGGCGAGGCCAGCTGTTGGCGGTAGGCGATGCGTCGCGAGATGTCGGAGAACTTGCGGTTGATGTCGTTGAAGCGGCGGGCGAAGAATCCCTCCGCGTTGTAGCCCTCGATCACCTTCATTCCGGAGAGCGACTCGTCGAGTACCGAGGTCAGTTCGCCGAACGACTCCTGCACCTCCGTGGCCGAGCGGCGCAGCCGTTTCACGATCGTCCCGATCAGCAGCGCCACCACAGGCAGGTAGAGCACCGAGAAGACGGAGAGCTGCACGGAGAGGGAGAGCATGGCGACCACGTAGAAAAGGATGAGGAAGGGGTCGCGGAAGGCCACCTGCAGGGTGTTGGTGACGCAGAACTGTACGACCTGTACGTCGGCGGTGATGCGGGCCATGATGTCGCCCTTGCGCTCGTTGCTGAAGAAGCCGAGGTTCATGCCGAGCACGTGTTCGTACACCCGGTCGCGCAGGCGGCAGAGCGTCCGTACGCGCATGTTCTCGATGACGCGCTGGGCGAGGTAACGGAAGAGGTTGCTCAGGAGCGAGGCCGTGACCACTATGCAGGCCAGGACCGTGAGCACGTCCATGACGTCGTAGTCGACGCCGAAGAGGCGGTAGATGAGGTGGTGGAGCAGGGCGTTCAGGTAGTCGGCCGAGAGGGCGAATCGCGGCATTTGGGTGACGGCCTCCAGGGTGCCCTCCGGCGAGAAGAGCGAGTTCACGATGGGCATGATCAGGGCGAACGTGCAGACGTTGAAGAAGGCGTAGAACAGCGTGCAGAAAAAATAGGGTATCGCGTATTTCTCTATCGGCTTGGCGAAACCGAGCAATCTCCAGTAGGTCTTCATCTCTCTCCTTTCTCTCTCCGGTGTGGAGCAAAAGTAGGTAAAAATGGGTAATATCTGGTTTTTTTACTTACTTTTGTTCGACGGCACAGCTCGCCGGACACCATTTCAAGAAGGAGAGTATGGATATAGTACTTAGCGGTATCAGGCCCACCGGACAGCTCCATTTGGGGAACTATTTCGGGGCGTTGCGCAATTTCGTGAAGATGCAGCATGATGCGAAATGTTACTTTTTCATCGCGGATTATCATGCGCTGACCACCCACGACGACCCGTCCCGTCTGCATGAGAACGTCCGGACGGTACTCGCCGAATACCTCGCCGCGGGCATCGACCCCGAGGCGGCGACCATCTACGTGCAGAGCGACGTGCCGCAGGTGACCGAACTTTCGCTGCTGCTGGGCATGCACGCCTACGTGGGCGAGCTGGAGCGCACGGCCTCTTTCAAGGACAAGGTGCGCAAGAATCCCTCCAACGTCAATGCCGGATTGCTCACCTATCCCGTGCTGATGGCGGCGGATATACTGCTCCACCGGGCCACGCATGTGCCCGTGGGCAAGGATCAGGAACAGCACCTGGAGCTCACGCGCGTGTTCGCCCGCCGGTTCAACAACATGTACGGCGTGGAGTACTTTCCCGAGAGCCGTCCCTATAATTTCGGTGCCGACCTGGTGAAGATACCGGGGCTGGACGGCACGGGCAAGATGGGTAAGAGCGAAAACAACGGCATCTTCCTCGCCGATAGCGACCAGGTCATCCGCAAGAAGGTGATGCGGGCGGTGACCGATTCCGGACCCACGGAACCGGATTCCCCGCTGAGCGAGGGCGTCGCCAACATATTCACCATCATGGAGGCGGTCTCTTCGCCCGATACCATCGCTTTTTTCAAGGAGCGGTACGCCCGGTGCGAGATCCGTTACGGCGATCTGAAGAAGCAGCTTGCCGAAGACATCATCAAGACCGTCGCGCCCATCCGGGAGCGGATAGAGGCCATTCGCAGCGACGAGGCTTACCTGCACAGGGTGGTTTCGGAAGGTGCCGAGAAGGCGCGGGCGAGCGCGGCGCAGACCGTTTCCGACGTGCGCGAAATCATGGGCATCCGCCCGTTCTGATATTTTCTGCCGGACCGCGCAAGACGGGCGGCGGCTGTTGATGCGGTATGGAGCATTCGAGAAGGATACTGAACAGAGCCTATCTCCGGTTGATGGAGATGACGCGGCGACTGTCGGGGCAGCAGTTGATGATCGTCCTGGCGATCGTCGTCGGTCTGGTGTCCGGTTTTGCCGCCTATGCGTTCGAGCGGCTTCTTCATCTCATCCGCAACGCCTTGGTAAGCTGGATACCGGCCGATACGGCGGGGTACCTCTTCCTGATCTATCCGGCGGTGGGCGTCATCCTGGCCTCGCTGTTCGTGAAGTATATCGTCAAGGACAACATCTCCGAGGGGGTCACCCGTGTGTTGTATGCCATCGGCAAGCGCGGCTCCCGCATCCGGGGGCACAACTGCTACTCTTCGGTGGTGGGCGGTGCCGTGACCATCGGCTTCGGCGGTTCGGTGGGGCCCGAGGCCCCGATCGTGCTGACCGGTTCGGCCATCGGGTCCAATATCGCACAGCTTTTCCGACTCAATTACCGCGACACCACACTGCTGCTCGGATGCGGAGCGGCAGGGGCCATCGCGGCCATCTTCAAGGCGCCTATCACGGGGCTCATCTTCGTGCTGGAGGTGCTGATGCTCGACATCAGCATGCGGGCCATCGTGCCGCTGCTCATCTCCTCGGTGGTGTCGACCACCCTCGTGCTCTTTCTCAAAGGGTTCGATCCCATGCTGGCCGTGAATGTCGGAGGGACGTTCAATCTCCAGCACCTCCACATGTATGTGGTGCTGGCCGTGCTTTGCGGACTCGTGTCGTTCTACTTCCTGACCGTCAACGGCAAGGTGCAGACGTTGTTCGGCAGGATCGACAAGCAGTCCACCCGGTGGGCCGTCGGCGGCGTGACGATCGGATTGCTCATCTTTCTCTTTCCGCCGCTCTATGGCGAAGGGTACGAGTCGTTCATCGACCTGATGCACGGACACGTGGAGTCGCTGTTCGACAACTCGCTCTTTTACCACTACCGCGACATTCCCTGGGTGGTGGTGCTCTTTCTGCTGGGTACGCTTTTTCTGAAAGTGGTCGCCATGGCCGTGACCAATGCCGCGGGCGGAGTGGGCGGTTCGTTCGCGCCCTCGCTCTTCACCGGAGCCTTTGTCGGCGGAACGCTGGCCTATATATGCAACACCTTTTTCGGCATGGAGATGTCGGTGGTCAATTTTTCGCTCGTGGGCATGGCGGGGGTCATGACGGGGGTCATGAAGGCGCCGCTTACCTCGGTGTTCCTCATCGCCGAACTCTCCAACGGTTACGGACTGTTCGTGCCGCTGATGCTCGTGGCATCGCTGTCGTTCGTCATCTCCTATTACCTCGAACCCGACTCGATATACACCAAGAAGCTGCGGGCCAAAGGGGAACTGGTCACCCACAACAAGGACCGTGCGGTGATGGTCTTCCTCGACCTCGACAAGCTGATCGAAACGGACTTCTCGCCCGTGGACAAAGGGGCTGCGCTGGGCGACCTGGTGCGTATCGTCTCCTCCTCGAAGCGCAATGTCTTTCCGGTGGTGAAGGCGGGGGGCGAGTTTGCCGGAATCATCCTGCTGGACGATATCCGTACCGACATGTTCGACCAGAGCAAGTACCGGACGCCGGTCTCCAAATATGTCGTGCAGGCACCGGATATCATCTTCAAGAACGAGATGATTGCCGAAGTGGTGGAGAAATTCGAGGGCTCCCGCGCATGGAACTTGCCCGTGGTGGACAAGAACAACCGGTATCTGGGCTTCGTCTCCAAGTCGAGCATTCTCGACGCCTACCGTCAGCAGCTCATCGAAATCACCGAGGAGTGACCCTTCTCCTGCGCCATGCAGGACCTTTCCCGCGTCATCCCTTTTTTGCAGTTCTCTGTGTAGCTCCGCAGAGCCCGCTCTGGCGTTGCGGGGGGCGATGGGGCGTGCGTAGCCCGATTCGGCCGGGGCGTGCGGCCGGCGGAAATCCGTGTCCGGCAGGGGACTGCGGATGCGGCTCCGTAGCCGCGAGAGGAACGGATAAAGAGTGAGTAGTATAATAGGAATTCCGTGTAAATTATCTTATATTTGCTTCCGGCGAGTCGCTGTGCGGCCGTGTTTCGGGTTGTCGCCCGACGGGCGTGTCCGCGGTTCGCCGAACGCTGTTCGTGCTATTTGCCTGCCGAGGGCGGAACGCAGATGGCATTGTCCCGAGAGAACTCAATAAACAATCGAATAGAATGATGAAAAAAGAATTTTTGCGCATGCTGCTTCCGTTGGCGGGAGTCGTTGCGCTGGCGGGATGTCGTCCCCAGGGTTCCGATGCGGGGCATTATATCAAGCTCAGCGATGTGGTGTTGACATTCGCCGCGGAGGACGAAGAGGTGAAGAGCGTTACGGTGCGTTCCAATCCCGACTGGAGCTTCACGGGCGACGCCTCGTGGGTGGAGGTGTCGCGCGAAGGGAATACGCTGGAAATCTCGGTGAAGCCCAATGCCGATGCCGAGCGCAGTGCGAAGATCGGACTGACCGCGGGCGAGGCGACCGCCGAGATCGAAGTGCGCCAGCTTGCCAACGAGGGACCGGATGCCCGCTACAGGCTGTTGGATAAGTTGGCCAATGCCGCCATGTCGCCCTCCGGACGGTATGTGGGCGGATTTTACAGGGATGTTCTCGGGGAGAACGAGTGGCAGTATACGGCGGTCATCATCGACCTCGACACGGACGAGTGGCTGGAATTCGGCCCTTATCCGGAGACGTTGCTCGGCCTTTCCGAGACCGAGGTGATGACCGACCAGGGTGTGCTGTATATCAGCGACACGACCAACGGAGGTTGCGTCGCTTTCGACCTGGAGGGGAACTATTTCGTGCCCGGCTCGGCTCCCGGGTACGGTTCGCTCGTGTTGCAGGGCGTCTCGGCCGACGGTTCGGTGATGGTAGGCTATACCGAGGGCGCTCCGGGCGGTGTCATGTACGGTGCGGTGAAGGTGGTCGACGGCGAAGTGCGGCCGCTCGAACTGCCTGACACCAATTTCCGCGGAGAGGAGTGGTGGGCCGGCGTGCTGGTCCGCGGTATTTCGGCCGACGGCTCGGTGATGTACGGCACCTCGTGGGAGAACTACGATTACGGCATGGTTTACTGGGATAAGGAAGGGAATGTAGATTGGGTAGGCAGCGACCTGCGGACGATGACGACCGTGCAGCGTCCCGACCACCTGACCGGCGATACCTATCCCTACAACATCGTGAACGGGATGATGTGCGGCGCGAACCAGATGCAGATAAGCCCCGACGGAAAGTGGATTGCGGGCAATTTCCGCAAGGAGCGCTACGACGGGGAGTCGGACGAGGTGCTGAGTACCTCCTGTCCCGCTTTCTTCAATACCGAAACCAAGAAGACCGTGCTGTTCGAGGAGTACGACGGTTGCACGGCCATGGGCGTGACGGCCGACGGGCTCGGCCTGGTGGGTGTTATGGGCATGGGAGTGACCGACGGTTTCTTTGTCGACCTCGAAACGCAGACCAAGGTGGCCGACATGCGTCCGTGGATACAGGACCGGTTCGGCATCGCTCTTACCCAGGGGGCGATCCATTACGTGGCCCCCGACGGCCGGAAGGTGTTGGGCATTACGCTGCGGGCGGAGCCGTACGGCGGCGTGACCGCATTGTACTGGTATGTGGCTCCGGCGCTTTGATACCGGAGACATCCGGCTTTGTCGGATAGTGGAACAGGCCGGTCGCACTTCGGGGTGCGACCGGTTTTTTCGGACCGGTGTCGGGCGGTTTCCGCGTTCTTCTGCACGTTGATGAGGAAGGGGCCGGGTGGCGGTGTGCGGGGTATGTTCCGAATTTGCAGCAAAGGTATTATCGCCGCACCTAAGGTTGTGTGTTTGTTTTTTATTTATCAAAATGTGGGGTAAGGTGTGTTGTGTTGTTTTCATAACAAAGAAATGGCGGTTGTAGGTTGTGGATTTTTAGAAATAGTCATTTGTTTATGTGAAAAAAATCACTACATTTGTGTTCAACAGCCGGAGCCAGCAAACCTTGCCGCCTGGCGGCTTTCTCCGGTTAGAACCCTAATCAATAAAAAAACACAAAGTTATGTTCAAGTATGTACGCGCAGTTTTAATTGTCGTATCTCTCCTTTTTGCATGGAGCTGTGACCCCGAGCCCCACTCCATCAAACTCAGCGATACCTATATCACTTTCAACGGAAAGGGAAACGATGCCCGTACCGTGACGGTAATCTCCGATCCCACCGGATGGAAGGCCGTGGCATCCGCATCGTGGATTCAGATCACCGAGATGACGGCCCAGACCCTTACCTTCACCGTCGACGACAACGAAGGAACGGAGGAGAGGCGCGGTTCGATCGACATTACGGCCGGAAAGGCTCAGGTGGCTATCGAGATTCTTCAGTTGACCGAAACTGCGACCAGTGCGCAGTATCGCACAATGTTCGATTATGAGAACGGTGTGGTCATGTCGCCGAGCGGTAAATATGCCGGCGGATGGTATGCGTCGATAGCCGGCGATGCCCTGTCGTTCCATGTCGTCGTTTATGACATCGAGGCGGATAAGAAGATCGAAATCGGGACGTATCCGGGTTCTCTGCTGGAGTTCAACTGGCCCACTGCAATCTCCGACGATGGTCTTTTCTTTATCGAAACCGTTGCCGACGGTGTCTATGCGTTCTCGCTGGATGGTACGTATGAAAAGGTAGCGACTCCGGCAGGCATGGTCGGTCGTGCGATCGTATCGGGCGTTGCGACGAACGGTACAAAGGTCGGATTCGCCATGAAGGACATGGAGGACGGTCATGGTTCCTTGTATTGGCCCGTGAAGTGGGTTAACGGCGAGGCGCAGGAGTTGCAAATGCCCAAGACCTACCGTGACGAGCTTGAGTATACCAGTGCCGAGTTCCTGAACGGTGTGATGGCCCGCGGTATCTCCGCCAATGGCGAGATCGTCTACGGTACCTGCTGGGATAACTGGGATTTCGGTATGGTGTATTGGGATCAGAACGGCGATGTACGCTTCGTAGGAGAGGACGTACGTAAGGTTACGCCGGTGAAGATGTTCAACGAGGGGGGTGTCGAGTACGATTACAACCTCGTAGAGGGTGTGATGTGTACTGCCAGCAGTACGCAGTCGAGTCCCAGTGGGAAATGGCTGGCCGGCACTTTTACGAAGGAAGAGCTGAATGCCGAACGGACGGAGATCCTGAAGACGAGCTATCCTGCCTTCTATAATACGGAAACGAAGAAGACTTACTTACTGTCCGAGTATTCCGGAGTATACGGACTTACCGCTACGGACGACGGCAAGGGAATTGTCGGGGGTGGAAGCACTTGTACGGTGGTAGATATAGAGTCGGGTATTCGGATCGGTTCGGGTGCCGAATGGATTCAGTCGGAGTTCGGAATTGTGGTTCCCACCTGCCGTATCGACTTGTGCTGTGCCGGCGGAAATGTAGTGTTTGCTTCCGTTCCCTATGCCGATCAGTTGATAGGAATGATAGACGGTTTCTTTTATGTCGCCAGATAACAATAAAACCTGAAATAAATCTAAAATAACTTTAAAAATGAAAAGAAGTTTGCTGTTCGCTGGGTTGATTGCCTTGTTGGTAGGGTGTCAGGCAGAAGACATCCCCGCCATTCGGCTGAGTGATGCGGCCCTTACTTTTAAGGGCGCGGAGAATTCTCCGGTTGTGATCAAGGTTTATACCTCGGCTCCAGAACCATGGGAGGCCACGGCAGAGGCCTCGTGGGTAAGCATCACCGATGTAACATCCACCTCCTTCGCAATTTGCGTCAAGGATAATGAGAGCGAAGAGGCCCGTGTGGCCGACGTGTGCATTCGGGCCGGAAAAGCGGAGAATCGTGTCAGTGTGCGGCAGATGGGGAAAGATCATACGTTTGCACGTTACCGTAGTTATCCGAATTGTGAAGCGGTCGTCATGTCGCCGAGCGGTAAATATGTCGGGATGTATGATTATGACTGGGACGAGAACGACAATACGGTACAGTATGCGATAATAATCGACGTCGCAACGGACAAGAAAACCGTGCTCGGTCCTTACCCGAGGGAATTGTATACCTTCATCTCCGTTTGCTGTATTTCCGATGAGGGAGACCTTATTATCGCTACCGAAAATAAGGGGAATTATCGGTTTACTCTCAACGAGGAGATTATGGAGATCGTACCTCCTGCAGGTTTTACCAAAAGACCCGAGATAAGCCAGGTGGCTGTCGACGGGACCATGGTTGGATGGTCGGGAAAAGGCGGTGTATCGTATCCTTTCAAGTGGGTGAACGGCGAGGCGATCGAACTGCCCAAGCCCGAGTTGAACTATCGTAACGGCCCGATAGGGGACGTGCAGGCTCGCGGTATCTCGGCCGACGGTCGGATCATCTACGGAACGACGTGGGATAACTTCGACTTTGGTATGATCTATTGGGACGAGAACGGCGATGTGCATTATGTGGGAGAAGACGTGCGGTATTGTCGTACGGTAGATCGCCCCAAGGGAGATGGTACATCCGTGAAATACAACCTGTGTGACGGGCTTTGGTGTACGTCTACCAACACCTGCGTGAGTCCCAACGGCAAGTATATTGCCGGTACGTTCCGCCGAGAGAGCATGGATGAACAGGGGGGCATAGGTGAAGTCAATTGTCCTGCATTCTTCAATACCGAAACGCAGAAGACGGTCCTCTTCGAGGAACTTTTCGATGGATGCGGAGTATCCGCGACGAGCGACGGGTTGGGTTTTGCTACCGACTCTTCGTTGGGTCCCACCGGCGGATATGTAGTGGACATCGAACAGGGTATCGTGCTCGGAAATACACTTGACTGGATTTACGCCAATTACGGTATCAGGCTTCAGGCAGGTTATATCCTGTACATGCCGGACACGAAAGACCGTTTTCTCGGAGCCATGATGATGACTGATGGTCCGGCCCTTATGGGTGTCAACTGGTACGTCGGCCCGGAGAGGTAGATAAAACGGTAGAACCGAAAATTGCATGATTGCGGCAGGGG
>ERZ777011.1302-NODE-1302-length-27337-cov-4.582289_pt1 | contig 27337 bp, 26 predicted proteins | sample MGYA00374964_ERZ777011 | MGnify/ENA primary metagenome ERZ777011 (study PRJEB29310, sample SAMD00008975) | mouse gut metagenome | study: EMG produced TPA metagenomics assembly of the Metagenome analysis of fecal microbiota from mouse which was promoted... | reverse complement strand
GGTGGTGGAGTCCACGGCGGAGGTGGAGTCGTCCAAAATCAGCACGGCGGGCTTGCGCACCATGGCCCGGGCGATGCAAAGCCGCTGCTTCTGCCCGCCGGACACGTTGACGCCCCCCTGGTCCAGGCTGGTGTCGAAGCCGTCGGGGAAGGACATGATGAAGTCGTAGGCCTGGGCGTCCTTTGCCGCCTGGATGAGCTCCTCTTCGGCGGCGTTCTCATTGCCCCAGAGCAGGTTTTCCCGGATGGTGCCGGAGAACAGCACGTTGTTTTGCAGCACCATGCCGATGCGGCCCCGCAGATCGTCCAGGGGGTAGTCCCGCACGTCCAGCCCGTCCAGCAGCACCTTGCCCCTGTGTACGTCGTAAAAGCGGGGAATCAGATTCACCAAGGAGGACTTGCCCGTGCCGGTGCCTCCCACGATGGCCACAAACTCCCCGGGCTTGATGTCCAGGCTGATGTTTTTCAGCACGTCCTCCCCCGCCCCCTCGGTCTGGTAGCGGAAGGATACGTCCCGGAACTCCACCCGGCCCCTGGGGGCGGGCAGGCGGTCCGCCTTGCCGTCCGCGATGGCGCTCTGGGCGTCGATGACCTCAAACACCCGGCGGGTGGAGGCCTGGGCCCGGGTGTACTGAAGGATGGCCATGCCCACAAACATGATGGACATCAGAATCTGCATGATGTACCCCAGCACGGTCTGGAGGTAGCCCACGTCCAGCTCCAGCCCCAGCACCATATTGCCGCCGAAGTACAGGGACAGCACGGTGGCGGCCGCCATGCAGATCATCATCAGCGGCTGCATGGCCACCATGCGGAGCACCGCCCGCAGGCCGGCCTCGGTGAAGCCGTTGTTGGCGTCGGTGAACTTCTCCCGCTCCCGGTTTTCCCGGACGTAGGACTTCACCACCCGCACGGCGACGAGATTTTCCTGCACCGTCTCGTTCAGGTGGTCCAGGGCCTTCTGCATCTTTTCAAACAGGGGCATGCACACCCGCATAAGGGCCAGCAGGCCCGCGGCCATGACAGGCAGGATCACCAGCACCACCAGGGCCAGCTTGGGGCTGATGGTCAGGGTGAGCACCACGCTGGCGATGAGCATGGTGGCCGCCCGGATGAGGATGCGCAGGCAGATCATGGCAGTGTTCTGGATATTGGTCACGTCGTTGGTCATCCGGGTGATGAGGGAGGAGGAGGAGAACCGGTCGATGTCCGCGAAGGAGAAGGAGGAGATCTTCTCAAACTCCGCACGGCGCAGGTTGGCCCCCAGGCCCTGGGCGGCGGCGGTGGCGCACTTGGCCGCCAGCCCTCCGGCAATGGTGGCGATGACGGCCACCAGCACCATCAGCGCCCCGGCTCTCCAGATGGGGGCCATATCCTCTTTCATGATGCCCTCGTTGATGATCTGGGCCATGAGCAGGGGGATGGTGAGCTCACAGCCCGTCTCCAAAATCACCAGCAGGGGGGAGGCCGCAGCGTATTTCTCATAGCCTTTCAGATAAGACGCGATGCGTCTCAGCATGGGTCGCACTTCCTTTCGTCGGGAATCGAGGGCGGAGGAGGACAGATTCCGGCCTCCTGACTGCCGCCGATCCGATAGAGATTGTCCAGCATACGCTTGTGGAACCGGCTCACCTGTTCCCGCTCGGCAGTGGTGAAGCCCTGGAACATGGCGTCGTCCACCTGCCGGAAGGCCCGCAGTCCGGCCTCCAGCACATCCCGGCCCTGCTGGGTGATGGACACCCGGTTGCGCCGGGAGTCCTTTTCGTCGGTGTGCCGGACCACGTAGCCTTGGCGCTCCAGCACCTTCAGCGAGGCGGCCACCGTGGCCGGGGCGCTGTGGAGCAGGACGGCCAGCTCCTTCTGGGTGGGGGCCTGGTCCGGACCGCCGGGATAGTGGGCCAGAGTCACCAGCAGCCGGGGGGAGCCCACGTTGGCCCCCAGGGCCGACAGGGCGGTCATGGTGGCGTTGTGCCGGGCGTGGAACAGCTGGTTGAGCAAAAACGCGGATTCGTCCATGGGAACACCTCCTTTTCCGTTCGTGGGCGAATCATTAGCGTGCGTATTATTTTACTCCGTCCCCGGGAAATGTCAAGTGGGGCGCTGTGAAAAAATTGTGAATTCTGGGGAAAGCGGGGTGCACCGCCAAAAAATTCCCTTGCGCCGGGCGGATTTTTGCCGTATAGTGATAGGGCAGACCGGCAGGCAGCCCCGCCGGACGGGGGGGCGCGGGCCGGCTTTGGATCTGGGAAATGAGGTGTCCGCATGGAAGAGTTCACCTTTTATCAGCGCATGAGCCGGGGGCGCCGCCCGGAGGGGGCGGGCCCGGAGAAAAGCGAATACTGCATATTTTACGGTCCCATTCAGGAGCCGGTGAGCCGCTCCCGCATGTTCGGGGATGAGGAGAGCGTCACCCTGGAGCTGGCCTACGGCGGCGAGGACATGAGGGGAGAGCTGCGCCTGAGGCAGTTTGGCACCAACCTGCTGATTGAGGAGTCCTCCCAGGGGCTGTTTCGGGCCTTTCTGGAGGGGAAGAGCGTCAAATACATCGGCCAGGCGCTGATGTACGCCCTCCGGTTCTGCATCGCCGACCTGTCCGCCCTGGTGGAGCGGGGGGTGGAGGACATGAAGCGGCTGGAGGACACCCTGGACCGGAACATCGACAACAGCGGCACCTATCAGATTCTGGACTTCCGCCGGAAGTACACCCTGTACGGGGACCAGATCATCGCGCTCAAGGAGATCATCGCCCGCATTGACAAGGGATATTTCCCCATGCAGATGCAGAACAGCTATGTGCTCCAGGGGCAGGTGGCGCTGGAGTTCCAGTTCCTGGAGGAGCGGTATGAGCTCATCAAGAACACGGTCATCAAGGATCTGGATACCTATACCTCCATTGTCAACAACAACATCAACCGCAACGCCCGGCTGCTGAGCATGGTGTCCCTGGGGGCGGTGGCGCTGAACTTCATGTTCGGGAGCCTGCTGGCGGTGAACCCGGTGATCGGCATTGTGGGGGGCGTGGTCATCGGCGGGGTCACGGTGGGGGCGGCGGCGTCCTACCGGGCGGGGGGCATCCGCAACGTGATCCGGCTGGACAAGAAGCGGGAGCGGCCCTCGCTGCGCGCCCGGGAGGTCCAGGAGCTGGCGGAGGCGGCCCCGGCCAAGGAGAAGCAGGGGGAAAACAAAGAAGACGAGGAGCGCGCGGCGCGGCCCTGAGGGGGCCGCGCCGCAGATGTTTTCCGCGACAAAGGGGTCCTGCGCCGTTATTTTTTGCCCCCGCCGGAGGGACAATCCTCGGCGTATGTCAAAATACACCCGGCCGACTGCAAAAAAATCATTGCATGTGGGTGTTTTTTTGCTATAATAAATTCGTACATATTTACCAAAAACAGGCGGCGCGTCGGGGCCCGGCCTGTGCGGAAGGGGCGGACAGCCATGGGAGAGTCCAGAAAAATATCGGATCAGATCAGCATTGAGCTCCTCCAGTCCATCCAGGACAACTGCTCCAAGGCCATGGGGCTGGCGTTCGTCACGGTGGACTACAAGGGCAGGCCCGTGACCAAATACAGCGGCTTCACCCCCCACTGCAAGCTGGGCCGGGAGCTTCAGGGCTTTTCCGAGATGTGCGAGCAGTGCGACGCCCACGGGGGCCTCCACTCCGCCATCACGGGCCAGCCCTACATCTACCGCTGCCACGCGGACCTGGTGGACTTCGCCGTGCCGCTGATTCTGGACGACAGCTACATCGGCTCGGTGATGGGGGGGCAGGTGCGCCTGGCCGACGCCGAGGAGCGGGAGCTGGAGCACATCATTCCCCAGGGCAACTGGCGCAGGAGCGAGGCCATGGAGGCGGCCTACGGGCAGGTGAAGGAGCTCACCTACGACAAGCTGCTGGCCTCGGTGAAGGTGGTGCGGGACATGATCCTGTACGCCATCCAGGATTACCGGGGGCAGAGGGCCCGGCTGCCCCTCCCGGAGGGGCAGGGACCGGCGGAGGAACAGGCGGCCCGGTCGGAACAGGAGCGGAACGTCCGCCGCCAGGAGCGCGCCGCCCTGTGGCAGCACGAGGGGCCGGACCAGTTCTTCTTTGTGATGAACCTCATCACCCAGCTGGCCTATCAGGAGGGCGCGGACCGCACCGGGGCGGTGGCTTTGGACTTTTCGGATATCATCCGCTACACCAGCGACTCGGAGCGCAAGCTGTCCACCCTGCGGGAAGAGCTGAACTACGCCGAGGCCTTCCTGCGCATCCAGAAGGCCTGGTGGGGGGAGACGCTGAACTACTCCGTCTCGGTGCCCAAGCAGTACTGGGGCATCAGCTGTCCCTTCCTGATCTTCCGGCCCATTGTGGACGTGGTGCTCCAGTCCTTCACCAGTGAGGAGGAGCAGCGGCGCATCGGCATCTTCGCCGAGGAGAACGGAAAGGACCTGCTGGTCAGCGTGCTGGCCAACAGTGAGAACACCACGCCGGAGGAGATGGAAAACCGGGCGGACGAGTACCTGGCCCGGGAGAACAACTCCCTGCGGGACCTGAACCGGAGCCTGAAGCGGGTGATGGGCAAGCGGTGCGATCTGTCCATTTGCCGCAGGAACGACGGACAGGCCGGTTACGCCATCCGGCTGAAGCTGCCGCTGAAATGGCGGTAGAGAGAGCCCGAAGGAGAATTGCCGCCATACATTGAGAGGAGGTATGGGAGCGATGAGCCGTGTGCTTATCCTGAATGAGAACCCGCTGGAGCGGGAGAATATGCGGGAGATCCTGTCCAAGGGGCTCCCGAAGCCGGAGGTGGCGGCGGCCTCCTCCACCAGGCAGGCGCTGGAGCTGCTGGGGGAGGGGGGGACGGCGCTGTTTATCGCGGACGTGCCCTGGTTCGACCTGGAGTACTGCGACATGATCGCCTCCGCCAAGGAGCTGGCCCCCGACGTGCCCATTCTGGTCACATCCACGGGAAAGCGGGGGGACGTGGTGGCCAACGTGTGGCGGCTGGGGGTGCAGGACTATCTGCTCAAGCCCTACCGGCCCACGTGGCTGGTGGCCGCCGCCGAGGTGATGATGCAGTGGAACGCCAAGCCCGCGGTGGAGTGGGAAAAGGAGCACCGGGAGCGCTTTCTCAAGCAGGCGGGGGAGTACATGCAGGCCTTCCGCTATAAAAAATGCATCAACACCACAAAAGATTACCTTGATTCTCTGTACGAGGAAACGGATGATATAGATGTGATCCGTCTCAGCGTGGTGTCCTTCGCCGAGGGGCTCTCCCGGCTGGGGAGCGCCCTGGGCGCTTCCGCCCAGCTGAAGCTGTCGCCGGTGCTGGAGCGGTTCCGCCTCCGCTTCGACCAGCAGGGCCGCAAGCACGACGTGTTCCTGGTGCTGGAGAAGATGTGGGGCATCATCTTCGACGCCATCGACGAGGACCGGTGCTACGCGGTCAGCGACGAGCAGCGGGTGCTCAACTACGTGGACCGCAACGTGAAGGAGGGCATCGGCCTGGACGAGGCGGCGGAGTACGCCAACATGAGCTCCAGCTATTTCAGCAAGTTTTTCAAGCGGATCACCGGCACGAACTTTATCACCTACATGATGGACGGCAAGATCAGCGCCGCCAAGGACATGCTCACCGACACGGACATGCCGGTCATCAACATCGCCTACGAGCTGTCCTACAGCGAGACCAACTATTTCGGCAAGGCCTTTAAAAAGAAGGTGGGGCTCACCCCCACCGAGTACCGGGAGCAGCACCAACACATACGGGGCCCGGCGCTGGCGGAGGGAGCGGCCTCCCGCTAGGCCCGCCCCCTGGGCATGGAGGTAGTTATGCAGGAATTCAGCTTCAGTACCAGAGTATACTTTGGGGAGGGCGCCCTGGAGCGCCTGCGCAAGGTGGAGGACAAGCGGGTGCTCATCGTCACCGACCGCTTCATGAACCAGCTGGGGGTGCCCGAGCGGGTGGCATCCTTCCTCACCAACTGCACCGTCAGCGTCTTCGACGGCGTGGTGCCCGATCCCCCCATCGAGGTAGTCACCGCCGGGGTGGAGGCCTTCCGGGACTGCGGGGCTCAGGCGGTGGTCGCCGTGGGCGGCGGCTCCACCATCGACGCGGCCAAGGCCATCCGGGCCATCGCCAAGCAGGCGCTGGACGTGGACACCGACAAGATGGAGTGCTTCGCCGTCCCCACCACCAGCGGCACCGGCTCCGAGGTGACGGATTACGCCGTCATCACCGACCGGGCCAAGGGCATCAAGTACCCCCTGGCCAGCCAGGCCCTGCGGCCCATGGTGGCCATTCTGGACCCGGAGCTCACCGTGTCCGCGCCCCCCTCCGTCACCGCCGACGCGGGGATGGACGTGCTCACCCACGCCCTGGAGGCCTACGTGTCCACCGGCTACAACGACTTCTCCGACGCCATGTGCGAGAAGGCGGTGTCCCTGGTGTTCCGCTTCCTGCCCCTGGCGGTGGCCGACGGGAACGACCTGCTGGCCCGGGAGAAGATGCACAACGCCTCCTGCATGGCGGGGCTGGCCTTCAACTCCGCCGGCTTGGGGCTGAACCACGGCATGGCCCACGCCATCGGCGGCAAGCTCCACATCGCCCACGGGCGGATCAATGCTATTCTGCTGCCTAAGATTCTGGCCTACAACGCCGATTTGTCCACCGTCCACAAGGGCGAGTACTGCGTGGCGGCGAGAAAATACCAGCGCATGGCCAAGGTGCTGGACCTGCCCGCCCCCAACGTGCGCCTGGGCGTCACCAACCTCATCCACGAGGTGGAGAGGCTCAGTCGGAAAATCGGCATCCCCGCCACCCTGAAGGCCCAGGGGGCGGACCTGAACCGCGTGAAGGAGCTGAAGGAGGAGCTGGTGGCCGCCGCTCTGGCCGACGCCACCACCGCCACCAATCCCCGCCCGGTGGAGGCGGCCCACGTGGAGAGACTGCTGGCCCAGATCATGGGATGAAGTGGATTGAGTTCCCAAAGAAAAGACAGGAAAAGACAAAAACTGAGAACTTTTGGATGAAAACCCCGCCTTGAGGCAGAGCGCCCCAGGGCGAGGTTTTCGCTGTATTTGGTCAAAATATTAGCGGAAACGCAGAAAAAATCCAGGTGTGCAAAAAATTAGTTTAGGGAGAATGGACAAAAAATAACCCGCTGGGGGCAAGAAAATATTGTCCGCCCTTCTGTATAATGTAGCATGGTAGGTCCGCGTACACCGCACGCTGCCTGGAAGAGCAGATGCGCCGTGGGCCATGAAAAAATCGAAGGAGGCAGCAATTATGCAGAAGGAAGCTCTGGGCATGGTCGAGACGAAGGGCCTGGTTGGCGCCATCGAGGCCGCCGACGCTATGGTGAAGTCCGCGAACGTGGCTCTGGTGGGGTACGAGAAGATCGGCTCCGGCCTGGTCACTGTGATGGTGCGCGGCGACGTAGGCGCGGTCAAGGCGTCCGTGGACGCCGGCTCCGTGGCCGCCGAAAAGGTGGGCGAGGTCGTCTCCGTCCATGTCATCCCCCGCCCCCACACCGACGTGGAGAAGATCCTGCCCCACATGGAGTAATCCAAGTAATCCAACTGATTCAAATTGTCCGTATTCCCCGCAGTACAGCCGCAATTTTAACAAATAACTTCTAAAATGGAGGTAACACACATGGATGAATTGGTCAGCAAGGTCATGGACGAGGTCATGAAGAAGATCGGCACCTCCGCTCCCGCCGAGGAGTGCGCCTGCGCCGCCGCGCCCCAGTGCAATCTGACTGAGTTTGTCGGCACCGCCATCGGCCACACCATCGGCCTGGTCATCGCCAACCTGGATCACCAGATCCATGAGGCCCTGAAGATCGACCCCAAGTACCGCGCCATCGGCATCATCTCCGACCGCACCGGCGCCGGCCCCCAGATCTTCGCCGCCGACGAGGCCGTGAAGGCCACCAACACCGAGTGCCTCATGGTGGAGTGCCCCCGCGATACCGAGGGCGGCGGCGGCCACGGCTGCCTGATCGTCTTCGGCGCTGAGGACGTCTCCGACGCCCGCCGGGCCGTGGAAGTGGCCCTGCGCGAGACCGAGGTCCACTTCGGCGACGTGTACGGCAGCAGCGCCGGCCACCTGGAGTTCCAGTACACCGCCCGCGCCAGCTTCGTGCTGAACAAGGTCTGGAACGCCCCTCTGGGCAAGGCTATGGGCATCATCTCCTGCGCCCCCGCCGGCATCGGCATCCTGTGCGCGGACGCCGCGGTGAAGGCGGCCAACGTTGAGGTGCTGAGCGTGGCGACCCCCGGCAACGGCGGCACCAGCTACTCCAACGAGGTCAACACCTTCTTCTATGGCGACTCCGGCGCCGTGAAGCAGGCCATCATCGCCGCCCGCGATGTGGGCATGCAGGCCCTGAGGACTCTGGAGCCCAGCGAGGTGCTGAAGTCCTCCACCACCCCCTACATCATTTAATATAAGCCGGGAAGGAGCATAAGCTATGAAATCTAAGCGTTTTGAAGCTCTGGCAGCCCGCCCGGTCAACCAGGACGGGTATGTGCAGGAGTGGCCTGAGGTCGGCTTGATCGCCATGAACAGCCCCTTCGACCCCAAGCCCAGCATCAAGATTGAGAACGGCCGCGTGGTGGAGATGGACGGCAAGAGCCGCGCCGACTTCGACATGCTGGACACCTTCATCGCCGACCACGCCATCCGGCTGGGCAACGCGGAGAAGGCCATGGCCATCGACTCTCTGGAGATCGCCCGCAAGATCGTCGACATCAACGTGTCCCGGGACGAGATCCTGGACATCACCCTGTCCGTCACCCCCGCCAAGCTGACTGAGATCGTGGGCAAGCTCACCATCGTGGAGATCATGATGGGCATGACCAAGATGCGCGCCCGCCTGATGCCGGCCAACCAGTGCCACGTCACCAACGTGAAGGACAACCCCGTCCAGATCGCCGCCGACGCCGCCGAGGCCGCCGTCCGCGGCTTCGCCGAGATGGAGACCACCGTGGGCATCGCCCGCTACGCCCCCTTCAACGCCATGGCCCTGTTCGTGGGCGCCCAGGCCGGCCGTCCCGGCATCATGACCCAGTGCGCCCTGGAAGAGGCCACTGAGCTCCAGCTGGGTATGCGCGGCTTCACCACCTACGCCGAGACCATCTCCGTGTACGGCACCGAGCCCGTGTTCATGGACGGCGACGACACCCCCTACTCCAAGGCGTTCCTGGCCAGCTGCTACGCCAGCCGCGGCCTGAAGATGCGCTTCACCTCCGGCACCGGTTCCGAGGTCCAGATGGGCTACGCCGAGGGCAAGTCCATGCTGTACCTGGAGGCCCGCTGCCTGGCCGTCACCAAGGGCGCCGGTGTGCAGGGCACCCAGAACGGCTCCGTGTCCTGCGTGGGCGTTCCCGCCGGCGTGCCCGGCGGCATCCGCGCCATCGCCGCTGAGAACCTGATCGCCATGCTGCTGGATCTGGAGTCCACCACCTCCAACGACCAGACCTTCACCCACTCCGACCTGCGCCGGGTGGCCCGCAGCGTGCCCCAGCTGTTCTCCGGCACCGACTACATCTGCTCCGGCTACTCCGCCACCCCCAACTACGACAACATGTTCGCGGGCTCCAACTGGGACGCCGACGACTACGACGACTGGAACATCATCCAGCGCGACATGCGCATTGACGGCGGTCTGCAGCCCGTCAAGGAGGACGACGTCATCAAGGCCCGCAACAAGGCCGCCCGGGCCCTCCAGGGAATGTTCCGCGAGCTGGGCCTGCCCCCCATCACCGACGAGGAAGTGGAGGCCGCCACTTACGCCCGGGGCTCCGAGGATATGCCCAACCGGAACGTCAACGAGGACCTGAAGGCCATCGAGGCCATGATGGCCCGCAAAGTCACCGGCGTGGACTTCGTCAAGGCGCTGGACAAGGCCGGCTTCCCCGACGTGGCCCAGAACATCTACAACATGCTCCGCCAGAAGGTGGCCGGCGACTACCTGCACACCGCCTCCATCTTCGACAAGGACTTCCATGTCTACTCCGGCGTGAACGCCCCCAACGACTACCACGGTCCCATGACCGGCTATCAGCTCAGCGAGGAGCGCTGGGAGCAGATCAAGAACATCCCCAACGCCATCCGGCCGGAAGACATCTAATCAGAGGGAGGGTCGAATTATGAATTTTGACGAAAATATGCTTCGCAGTGTCATCGAAGAAGTGCTTAAGGAGATGGGCGCAGCCTCGACCGCTCCCGCCGCGGCCCCCAAGGCCGCCGCTCCGTCCGCCAGCACCCTGTCCGCAGGGGAGATGACTCTGGCCGACTCCGGCGAGGCCGCCAAGGGCGTGGCCCCCGACGAGGTGGTCATCGGTCTTGCCCCCGCCTTCGGCGTGTATCAGAACGAGACCATTATCCACCAGCCCCACAGCAAGGTGCTGCGTGAGATCATCGCCGGCATCGAGGAGGAGGGCATGAAGTGGCGCATCATCCGGGTGTTCCGCACCTCCGACGTGTCCTTCGTCGCCCATGACGCCGCCGAGTACTCCGGCTCCGGCATCGGCATCGGCATCCAGTCCAAGGGAACCACGGTCATTCATCAGAAGGACCTGCCCCCCCTGAGCAACCTGGAGCTGTTCTCTCAGGCGCCGCTGATCGAGATGGACACCTTCCGTCAGATCGGCAAGAACGCCGCCAAGTACGCCAAGGGCGAGGCTCCCACTCCCGTCACCGTGCGCAACGACCAGATGGCCCGTCCCACCTATCAGGCCATCGCGGCGCTGCTCCACATCAAGGAGACCGAGCACTGCGACCGGAACAAGAAGCCCCAGGCCGTCACCGTTTCGTTTAAGTAAAGGGAGGCAGGAATATGGATCAGGAAGCTTTAATGAGACAGATCGTGGAGCAGGTCATGAGCGCCATGAATAAAGGCGTTTCCGCTCCCTCTACCCCCGCGGGCGGCAAGATGACCGCCGCCAACTACCCCCTGGCCGAGAAGGAGGCCGCCAAGATCAAGACCCCCACCGGCAAGGCCTTCAGCAGCCTGAGCTATGACAAGGTGATCTCCGGCGAGCTGACCTCTGACGACATGCGCATCGCCCCCGAGACCCTGGAGTACCAGGCTCAGGTGGCCGAGTCCGTCAACCGCGAGGCCTTCGCGGGCAACCTGCGCCGGGCCGCCGAGCTCATCGCCGTGCCCGACGAGCGCCTGCTGGAGATCTACAACGCCCTGCGCCCCTACCGCTCCACCAAGCAGGAGCTGCTGGACATCGCCAACGAGCTGGACGGCAAGTACGGCGCCAAGACCGCCGCCGGTCTGGTGCGCGAGGCCGCCGAGGTCTATGAGAAGCGTGACCGTCTGAAGAAGTTCTAATTCAAACCCAAGAGTCAGGAGGCCCCGCTATGAAGATCGTTGCAGGCATCGACATCGGCAACGCCACAACAGAGACCGCTCTGGCCCGGCTGGACGGCGACAGGCTGGAATTCCTGGCCAGCGGTACGGTGCCCACCACGGGGATCAAGGGGACCCGGCAGAACATCAACGGCATCTTCCACTCCCTGACCGACGCCCTGGAAAAGGCGGGGCTGGAGGTGAAGGATCTCTCCGCGGTGCGCCTCAACGAGGCGGCCCCGGTCATCGGCGACGTGGCCATGGAGACCATCACCGAAACCATCATCACGGAATCCACCATGATCGGCCACAATCCCTCCACCCCCGGCGGCATGGGCGTCGGGGTGGGGGAGACCGTGCTGGTGACCGAGCTGGAAGAGGCGCCCGGCGGCAAGGACTACATCGCCGTGGTGCCCTCCAGCGTGGACTTTGAGGAGGCGGCCCGGCTCATCAACCAGGGCTCCTCGGGCACCCGGCAGGTCACCGCCGCCATCGTGCAGCGGGACGACGGCGTGCTCATCCACAACCGCCTGCACCGGAAGATCCCCATCGTGGACGAGGTGGCCCTGGTGGACAAGGTCCCCCTGGGCATGCGTTCGGCGGTGGAGGTGGCCGGCGTGGGCGGCGTGGTGGAGGTGCTCTCCAACCCCTACGGCATCGCCACCCTGTTCGGGCTGTCCTCGGAGGAGACCCGTCAGGTGGTGCCCATCGCCCGGGCCCTCATCGGCAACCGCTCCGCGGTGGTCATCAAGACCCCCAGCGGCGACGTGAAGGAGCGCAAAATCCCCGCGGGCGTCATTGAGTTCCAGGGGAAAAACCGCACCGTGAAGGTGGACGTGGACGCCGGGGCCGAAAAGATCATGAAGGCCGTGGAATCCGTGCCCGACCTGGAGGACGTCCGGGGCGAGCCGGGCACCAACGCCGGCGGCATGCTGGAGAAGGTGCGTCAGGTGATGGCGAACCTCACCAACCAGCACCCCCGGGATATCCACATCCAGGATCTGCTGGCCGCCGACACATTTACCCCGCAGAAGGTCCAGGGCGGTCTGGCCAACGAGTTCTCTCAGGAGAACGCCGTGGGCATCGCCGCCATGGTCAAGGCGGACCGCCTCCAGATGGAGGCCATCGCCAAGGAGTTCGGCGAACAGATCGGCGTGCCCGTGAAGGTGGGCGGCGTGGAGGCCGACATGGCCATCCGGGGCGCCCTCACCACCCCCGGCACCAACAAGCCCCTGGCCATTTTGGACATGGGGGCGGGCTCCACCGACGCGTCCATCATCAACCCGGCGGGTGAGATCCATTCCATCCACCTGGCGGGGGCGGGCAACATGGTGACTCTGCTCATCCAGTCCGAGATGGGCCTGGACAATTTCGACACTGCCGAGGATATCAAAAAATATCCCCTGGCCAAGGTGGAGAGCTTCTTCCACGTCCGCCATGAGAACGGCACCGTGGAATTTTTTGAAAAACCCCTGGACCCCAACACCTTTGCCAAGGTGGTTATCCTGAAGGAGGGGAAGATGATCCCCCTGGAGGGCGACTGGTCCATGGAGCGCATCCGCATGATCCGGCAGCAGGCCAAGCAGAAGGTGTTTGTCACCAACGCCCTGCGGGCCCTCACCCGGGTCAGCCCCACCGGAAACGTCCGGGACATCCAGTTCGTGGTGCTGGTGGGCGGCTCCGCCCTGGACTTTGAGATTCCCCAGATGGTCACTGACGCCCTGTCCCAGTACAAGGTGGTGGCCGGGCGGGGCAACATCCGGGGCAGCGAGGGGCCGCGCAACGCCGTGGCCACTGGTCTGGTGCTCTCCCTGAAGGAAGGGGGGGCGTGACTTGCCCGTCATTGAGATGACAAAGCCCACCGTCCACGTTCTGGGCAGCGCCGACGCGTCCGAGGGGACGCTGCGGGAGCTGTTCTACGGGCTGGAGGAGGAGGGCATTCCCTGGGAATACGCCGCCAAGCCCGGGGCGGACGCGCTGAGCATGGCCTGGGAGGCCGCTCAGGCGTCCCGCCTGGAGGTGGGGCTGGGCGTGGACCGGCAGCATGTGGTTCTGCACTTCTCCAAGCTGGAGCGGGACCAGCCGCTGTACCGCACGTTCGCCCGCCAGCTGGGGCAGGTGCGCGTCCTGGGGGCCAACGCGGCTAGGCTGGTGAAAAAATTGCCGCTGAAACCTCTGGACTAGGAGGTACACGTATGCAGAAAAGTTTAGGACTCATCGAGACCCAGGGGCTGCTCGGCGGCATCACCGCCGCCGACGCCGCGGTGAAGTCGGCCAATGTGGAGCTGATCGGCTATGAGCTGACCAAGGGCGGCGGCTGGACCACCGTGAAGATTCAAGGCGACGTAGGGGCGGTGAAGGCCGCCGTGGACGCCGCCAAGATCGCCGCGGGCAAAGTGTGCCGGGTGGTGAGCACCAAGGTGATCGCCCGTCCGGCCCAGGCGCTGGATTCGCTGGTCTGGACGGACGACACGGTGGGCCATGAGCCGCCGGAGCCCCCCGCCCCGCCGGAGCCCCCCGTTCCCCCGGAGCCCGCCCCGAGCCCCGATGAGCCGAAGGAAGACGCCGCCCCGCCTGTAGAGGAGGCGCCCGCGCCGGAAGCGCCCGCCGGGGAACCGGCTGAGGCGGAAACGCCTGCTGAGGAGGCCCTGGCCGGACCGGAGACCCCCTCGGAGGAGGAACCGGCTGAGGGGGAGCCCTCTGCGGAGTCCGGGCCGGAAGAGCCCGTGGAGGAGGCCCCGGCTACGCCGGAGGTCCCCGCCGGGGAGCCCGAGGCGGACAGGGCGCCCGCGCCCGTCAAGCCCAGGCAGCAGGCAAAAAAGGGCCCCGCCAAGCGGGGTCAGGGCGGCAAGCGAAAACAATGAGCATGATCGTGACACGATCATTAGGAGGTAACTATGAGTAAAGGTGAAGCACTCGGTATGGTTGAGACCCGCGGCCTGGTGGGCGCGATTGAGGCCGCCGACGCCATGACCAAGTCCGCCAACGTCTCCCTCATCGGCTATGAGAAGATTGGCTCCGGCCTGGTCACTGTCATGGTCCGGGGCGATGTGGGCGCGGTCAAGGCGTCTGTGGACGCGGGGTCCGTGGCCGCTGAGAAGGTGGGCGAGGTGGTCTCCGTCCATGTGATTCCCAGGCCCCACACCGATGTGGAGAAAATCCTGCCCAAAGACCTGGGCTAAGGTGGTATGAACCGTGGAGAAACAGACCTATGAGATGTTCGTAAAACTGGTCACGCGGCTGGTCATCGAGGAGCTGGAGAAATTCCAGCGCTCGGTGCCCATCGGCGTGTCCAACCGGCACATCCATTTGGACCGGAAGGATATGGACATCCTGTTTGGTCAGGACAGCGAGCTGACCTTTAAAAAGGAGCTGGGCCAGCCGGGCCAGTATGCTTGCGAAGAAACCGTCACCCTCCATGGACCCAAGGGGGAGCTGGGCCGCGTGCGCGTGCTCGGCCCCCTGCGGAGCGAGTCCCAGGTGGAGATTTCCGTTACCGACGGGTTTGCCCTGGGGGTAAAGCCTCCCATCCGGGAGTCCGGCAAGCTGGAGGGCACCCCCGGCGTCACCATCATCGGCCCCAAGGGGACCATTGAAAAGGACACCGGAACCATCGCCGCCCTGCGCCATATCCACCTGACCCCCGAGGACGCCCAGCGCATGGGCGTGCGGGATAAGCAGATGGTGAAGGTGGAGATCCGCGGCCTGCGGGGGGGCATCTTCCACAACGTGCTCATCCGGGTGTCGGAGCAGTTCGCGCCCGAGATGCACATCGACGTGGACGAGGCCAACGCCTTCGGCGTGAAGAACGGGGACCGGGCCTACATCATTGTGGACTGAAGCGGATCTTTTGAGGGTGGAGAAAACGGATATGAACCATGACATGGGGGCGTGTAACGACATCCTGCTGGAGTTTGAGCGCCTCATTGAAGAACATCGAAACAACCCCTGGACGGGACCTTTGCGCACCGGCGTGGACCTGGGCACCGCCAACATCGTGCTTGCTGTGGTGGACGGGGAGAACCGGCCGGTGGCCGGCATCACCTATCCCTCCACCGTGGTGCGGGACGGGGTGGTGGTGGACTATATGGGCGCGGTGCGCACCGTCACCCGGCTGAAGGCCGAGCTGGAGGACCAGCTGGGTGTGGAGCTGGACGCGGGGGGCTGCGCCATCCCGCCGGGCATCGTGTCGGGAAGCGTCAAGGCCATCGGCAACGTGGTGGAGGCGGCGGGATTCCGCCTCACCAGCACCGTGGATGAGCCCACGGCGGCGGCCTCTGTGCTGGGTATCATGGACGGGGCAGTGGTTGACGTGGGCGGAGGCACTACGGGCATCAGCATCCTGAAGGACGGGAAGGTCATCTTTGTGGATGACGAGCCCACCGGGGGCACCCATATGACCCTGGTGCTGGCCGGCTTTCACGGGTGCGATACCCGCGAGGCTGAGCTGATGAAGCGCGACCCGGCTCAGGAGCACAGCGTGTTCCCGGTGATCAAGCCGGTGGTGGAGAAGATGGCCGCCATCGTCAAGCGCTGCCTGGCGAAATACCCGGTGGACACGGTCTATGTGGTGGGCGGCGCCTGCTGCTTCGCCGAGTTTGAGACCGTGTTCCAAAAATATCTGGAAGTACCCGTGGTGAAGCCGGCGGCTCCCCTGTTGGTGACGCCGCTGGGCATCGCCATGAACTGCACCAATTAAGGCAGGTGAGGACCATTGACAGAACAGGAACGGCATGACCTGGCCATGAATCTGCTGGCGGACGAGCTGGCGGAGCGGGTGGTCCGAAAACTGATTGACCGGCAGAAGCGGGCGTTGGTGATTGTCACCGGCGCGGCCATCGGGGTGCCTAAGGCGCTGGAGCAGCTGAAGGAGCTGCGGGACGAGGGCTTTACCTATCACGTGCTCATGACCCGCAGCGCCATGTACGTGACGGGGGAGGAGGCCGTGCGGGCCGCCCTGGACCCGGAGGAGCTGTGGGTAGAAAACCCCGACGGCTTCCCCGAGCAGGTGGCCGGGCGGTTCGACACCATTCTGGTGCCCGCCCTGACGGTGCGCACGGCGGCCTATCTGGCCAACTGCATCCCGGAGACCCCCGCCGCCACCATGATTTTCAACGGCCTGATAAAGGGAAAGAACGTGGTGGTGGCCGTGGACGGCGCCTGCCCGGACAATCCCATGCGGGCCAAGCTGGGCTATCACATGACCCCCGGCCTGCGGGACGCCCTCCATGGGAACCTGGAAAAGCTCCAGACCTATGGGGCGAAGCTGACCGCCGCGGAGGGAATGGCCAGGGCCGTGCGGAAGGCGATCACCAGCTTCCTCCCCGCCCAGCCCGCCGCCCCCGCCGTCCGGGCCGAACAGCCCGCGGCTCAGGCGGGCGGCGTGATCCGGCCCGCCCTGACGGGGAAGATTCTGGGCGTGAAGGCCGTCAATACCGCCCCCCGGGGCTCGGTGATCGCCGTGCCGCGCGGCACCATCGTCACCGCCCTGGCCTCGGACGAGGCCCGCATGCGGGGCGTGACCATTCAAATCGAATCGTGAGAAAGGTGGAGCGAAATGTATTTAGGCAGAGTGATCGGCACTGTGGTCTCCACCAGTAAGAACAAGGACCTCGTGGGCATGAAGCTGCTCATTGTGGAGAAGCTCACCGAGCGCCTGGAGCGGGAGGGCTCCACCGAGATCGCGGTGGACTCCGTGGGCGCGGGCACCGGCGAGATCGTCATCGTCAGCCAGGGCAGCTCCGCCCGGTATGTGTTCCAAAACGCCTCGGCCCCCATTGACAAGGCCATCGTGGGCATTGTGGACACGGTGGAGGTGGGCTGATGGCGAATCTCTATACCAGAGGCGGCGACAAAGGCCAGACCAGCCTGGTGGGCGGCGGCCGGGTGAGCAAGTCCGACCCCCGGGTGGACTGCTACGGCACTGTGGACGAGGCAAACTCCATGCTGGGCTTGGCCTATGCCCAGACAGACAACGAATATATCCGCGCCACGGTCCGCAAGATCCAAGGGCGGCTGTTCGCTGTGGGCGCGGAATTGGCCAGCGACTCCCCGGAGACCGCCGCGGCCCTGAAGGGAAACATCTCGGAGGAGGACGTGGCGTTTCTGGAAAACGTGGTGGATACCTGCACCCTGACCACCGGCAAACAGACCCACTTTGTCATCCCCGGCGTGGACCCCGCCTCGGCGGCCCTCCACGTGGCCCGGACCATTGTCCGGCGGGCGGAGCGGCGGATGGTGGAGCTGCCCGTGCGGGAGGTGCTGACGCGCTACATCAACCGCCTGTCCGACGCCGTCTACGCCATGGCCCGGCTTCAGGAGGACATGACCATGATGCGGGAAAAGGTGACGGATCTGGTGAAGGAGGCCATGGCCCAGCAGACACAGGCCGGCTTTCCTCCCATGAGTCTGGATATCCTCCGCCGCATGGCAGACCGGGCGGTGGAAAAGGCCCAGGAGCTGGGCGTTCCGGTGGTGTTTTCCGCCGTGGACGCGGGGGGCAACCTGATGCTGCTCCAGCGGATGGAGGGGGCCCTGGTGGGGAGCGTGGAGGTGTCGGCGGGCAAGGCATACACCGCCTACGCCTTCCAGATGCCCACCCACGAGCTGGGCGCGGCCTCCCGGCCGGACGGCCCCCTGTACGGGATCGAAAACGCGAACCCCGGCAAGATTGTTCTCTTCGGCGGCGGGTTCCCCTACGTCGTGGACGGCAAGGTGGCCGGGGGGATCGGCGTGTCCGGGGGCACGGTGGAGCAGGACATGGAGATCGCGCGTTACGCAATGTCAATTTGAGGAGGAACCGCAATGAACATTGATGAACAAGTGGTGGCCAACATCGTTCAGCAGGTGCTCAGCCGCGTGGACCTGGGGAGCCCCGAGCCCTGTGCCTGCGCCGCTGGCGGTGATTGGGGCGTGTTCGAGAGCATGAACGACGCCGTGGAGGCCGCCGCTGAGGCCCAGAGGAAGTATCTGAACTGCTCCATGCACGACCGGGCCAAGTACGTCCAGGCCATCCGGGACGTGGTGCTGGAGGAGGAGAATCTGGACTATATCTCCCGCCTGGCCGTGGAGGAGACCGGCATGGGCGGCTATGAGTACAAGCTGGTGAAGAACCGGCTGGCCGCCACCAAGTCCCCCGGCATCGAGGACCTGACCACCGACGCCATGAGCGGCGACGACGGCCTGACGCTGGTGGAGTACTCCCCCTTCGGGGTCATCGGGGCCATTACCCCCACCACCAACCCCACCGAGACCGTCATCTGCAACTCCATCGGGATGCTGGCGGCGGGCAACTCCGTGGTATTCAGCCCCCATCCCCGGGCCAAGATGGTATCCCTGCACCTGATTCAGCTCATCAACCGGGCCCTGGCCCGGGCGGGCGCCCCCGCCAACCTGGTGGTCACGGTGTCCGAGCCCTCCATTGAGAACACCAACGCCATGATGAACCATCCCAAGGTCCGCATGCTGGTGGCCACCGGCGGTCCGGGCATTGTCAAGACGGTGCTGTCCAGCGGCAAGAAGGCCATCGGCGCGGGCGCGGGCAATCCCCCCGTGGTGGTGGACGAGACCGCCAACATCGAGAAGGCCGCTCAGGACATCGTGGACGGGTGCAGCTTTGACAACAACCTGCCCTGCATCGCGGAGAAGGAAGTCATCGCCGTGGACTCCATTGCCGACTACCTCATGTTCAACATGAAGAAGTCCGGCGCCTACGAGGTGAAGGATCCCGCCCTCATCGACAAGCTGGTGAAGCTGGTGGTCAAGGAGGACGGCAAGCACCCCGTCACCGATTACGTGGGCAAGAGCGCCAAGTATATCCTGGAACAGGTGGGCGTCAGCGTGGGCAGCGAGGTGAAGGTCATCATGATGGAGACCACCGAGGACCATCCCTTCGTGCAGGTGGAGCTGATGATGCCCATCCTGCCTATCGTGCGGGTGCCCGACGTGGACGCCGCCATCGACATGGCCATCCGGGTGGAGCACGGCAACCGTCACACCGCCATGATGCACTCCCGGAACGTGGACAAGCTGACCAAGATGGCCAAGCTGATCCAGACCACCATCTTCGTGAAGAACGGCCCCTCCTACGCCGGGATCGGCGTGGGCGGCGAGGGCTGCACCACGTTCACCATCGCCGGACCCACCGGAGAGGGGCTGACCACAGCGAAGTCCTTCGCCCGGCGGCGCAGATGCGTGCTGGTCGGGGGCCTGGATGTCCGTTGACCGGAAGGGGTGCGCATATGTCTGAAAATCTGATCGCCCAGGTCCAGAGCGCGGGCGTGGTGGGGGCCGGCGGCGCCGGCTTCCCCACCCACGTCAAGCTCAACGCCAAGGCTGACACGGTCATCATCAACGGGGCGGAGTGCGAACCCCTGCTCCGGGTGGACCAGCAGCTCATGGACCTCCAGGCGGAGAAGCTGCTCTGTGCCCTGGACCTCATCGTGGACCAGGTGGGGGCGGAAAAGGGCGTGGTGGCCCTGAAGGAGCGCTACCACGCCGCGGCGGAATCCCTGAAAAAGGCCCTGTCCGCCCACCCGAAGCTGAGCGTCCACCTGCTGGGGGCCTTTTACCCGGCGGGGGACGAGCAGGTCATCGTCTACGAGGTCACAGGCCGCATCGTCCCCGAGGGGGGCATTCCCCTGGCCGTGGGCGTGGTAGTCACCAACGTGGAGACCGCCCTCAACGTGCTGGACGCCTCCCAGGGCAAGCCGGTGGTGGAGAAATACGTCACCCTCACCGGCGCGGTGCGCACGCCCAAGACCGTCAAGGTCCCTCTGGGTATCACCGTGGCCGAGGCTTTGGCCCTGGCGGGCGGACCCACCGTGACCGACTACAAGGTGGTCAACGGCGGCCCCATGATGGGCAAGATCGTCGGCGTGGACAGCACCGTCACCAAGACCACCAAGGGCCTGATCGTGGTGCCCGCCGGGCACCCCCTGCTGGTGAGCCTGGAGCGGCCCGTCACCGACTCCACCCGCCGGGCGGCTACCGCCTGTATGCAGTGCTCCCTGTGCTCCGAGGTGTGCCCCCGGCATATGCTGGGCCACCGCCTTGAGCCCCACAAGCTCATGCGGGTGGCGGCCTACGGCTCCCTGTGCGACCCCGAGCAGACCCCCATGAACGCCTATCTGTGCGTGGGGTGCCGCCTGTGCGAGTACGCCTGCGTCATGGGCCTCCAGCCCTGGAAGCTCAACGCCAACATGAAGAATATCCTGGCCGGCCACGGCATCCGCAACGGGCTCCACGACCAGCCCGAGCACGCCGCCCCCTACCGGGACTTCAAGCGCTACCCGGTGCATAAGCTCATCAACCAGCTGGGCCTGTCCGCCTACGACGTGGCCGCGCCCCTGGACGGGAACGTCCCCGCCTACGGCAGGGTGGCGCTGTCCCTGCGGCAGGGGGCGGGCGCCCCCTCCCAGCCGGTGGTCAGCGTGGGCGCTCAGGTGAACAAGGGCGGCCTCATCGCCCAAATCCCCGAGGGCAAGCTGGGCTCCAGCCTCCACGCCAGCATCGCGGGAACCATTACGGCCATTGACGGCGACAGCATCGTCATTCAGGCTTGACGACTTAGTAAGAAAAGAGGACGCTTATGGGAAAGTCGATTGGATTGATCGAGCTGAAGAGCATCCCCGCCGGGGTGCAGACCGCCGATGAAATGCTGAAGGCCGCCAACGTGGAGCTGCTGGTGGCCACCGCCATCTGCCCGGGCAAATACATCATCATCATCAGCGGGCAGGTGGGGGCCGTCAAGAGCTCTATGGAGACCGGCCGTCAGACGGCGGGGAGCTATCTCATCTGCCACCACACCATCAACAACGTGCACGACTCCGTCCCCGGCGCCCTGGTGGGCACTGTTGACGTGCAGAAGATCGCCGCCATCGGCATGGTGGAGACCATGTCCGCCCTCACCATTGTGCGGGCGGCGGATATCGCGGCCAAGGCCTCCAACGTCACTCTCATGGACGTGCGGGTGGCCCGGGGCCTGGGCGGCAAGGGATACCTGCTGCTCACCGGCGAGGTGTCCGCGGTGAAGACGGCCGTCAACAACTGCCTGACCCAGCTGGCGGACACGGGGGATATCACCAGCACCTGCGTGATTCCCTCCCCCCACAAGGGCCTGCTGGAGAAGCTGAACTGACAAAACTTGACCAGCCCGGTGGCCGGTTTCCGGCCGTCCGGGCCGGTCTTATCAGAAAATTGGTAAAGGAGCGTGGCTGGCCATGGACAAGGAACCCCTTGACAGCCTGTTGAAGTTCGGCGCGACGACGGAGGGAAAGATCCGCCTCATTCAGGAGACGGTCCCTGGCAAACAGGTGACGTTGGCACACATCATCGCCAACCCGGACGAGATCATCTACAAAAAGCTGGGCCTGGACCCCAACTTGGACTACGCTCAGGCGGCCATCGGCATCTGCTGTCTGTGCCCGTCGGAGACGGCGGTCATCGCGGGAGACGTTGCCCTCAAGACCTCCAAGGTAGAGATGGGCTTCATCGACCGGTTCAGCGGTACGCTGATCTTTACCGGGCGCATCTCCAACGTGCAGTCGGCCATGCAGGGCATCACCAGCTTTTTGCAGAACAAGCTGGGCTTTACCGTGTGTGAAATCACCAAGACATGAAGAAAATCATGTTCGTGGGCCGCAGTGAGTGCGGCAAGACCACCCTCACTCAGGCCCTGCGGGGAGGGACCATCTCCTATCACAAAACCCAGTATGTCAATCACCACAGCGTGGTCATCGATACGCCGGGGGAGTACGCCCAGACCGCGAACCTGGGAAGGGCGCTGGCGTTGTTCTCCTACGAGGCGGATGTGGTGGGGCTGCTGCTGAGCACCATTGAGCCCTATTCCCTGTATCCGCCCTGCGTGGCGGCCTGCGCTAACCGGCCCGTCATCGGCATTGTTACCCAGATCGACCAGGAGAACGGCGACATTGGGCGGGCACACCACTGGTTGGAGATGGCGGGGGCTGACCCCATTTTCCACGTCAGCTCCTACACGGGAGAGGGCATCTGGCAGATCCTCAACTATCTGAAGGAGCCGGGGGACGTGCTCCCCTGGGATACGGAGGAGGAGGCCAACCAGAGACGGACGGTGCTGTCCGACAAAAACCGTGATTTTTGAACACAGGCCAGTCAATGGGTATTTTCGCCCATTGGCTGGATTTTTTTGTTCAAAGCAGAGATAAAATGAAGCTCCGGCAGGGAGGCGGAAGGAAAAGCAAAACCTTACGATTGACACCGGGGCGGACTTTCGATATCATCAAATCAGAGCAGGCCTCAGCGGTCTGTCTGAACGGAAGGAGTAGAGATATGAAAAACAAAAAGGCTATCGCAATCGGAGCGGTCATTCTGGCCGCGCTCCTGGTGGTATTCGGCGTTGTTTGGTATTTGAACCGCCCTGCCACCACTGAGGGCAGCAAGACCATCACCGTGGAAGTGGTTCACAAGGACGAGAGCAAAAAGACCTTCACCTGTACCACGACCGAGGAGTTCCTGGCTCCCGTGCTGGTGAGTGAGGGGATCGTGGAGGATAATCAGGGCGAATTTGGCTTGTATATCCTGGTGGCTGACGGTGAGACGGCGGATTACAGCGTGGACAGCTCCTACTGGGCCCTGCTGAAGGACGGCGAAGCCACCCCTGCCGGTGCCAGCGAGACGCCGATCACAGACGGAGACACCTTCTCCCTGGTCTATACGGTTGGCTGACAGAGGCAGGGTTGGTCCGGCTCTGTCCGAAGTGGCCCTGTTCGGCATTCTGGGCGGACTGACCTACGCTGCTAAAATGGTTATGGCGGGGCTGCCCAACATTGAGCCGGTGTCTTTGATGGTGATGCTCTTCGCCGTCACCTTCGGGCGGAAGTCGGTTTACCCCATCTATGTCTATGTAACGATGGAGTTTGTCACGTTCGGCTTGAATCTGTGGTCCATCAATTATCTGTACATCTGGGCGATTTTGGCCCTGGCGGCCTGGCTGCTGCGGGGGATGACCAATCCCGTGGGCTGGGCGCTGGTGTCAGGCATCTTTGGGCTGCTGTTTGGCACGCTATGCGCACCGGTATACTTCTTTACTGGGGGCTGGGCCTACGGCATCACCTGGTGGATCAACTGCATTCCCTTCGATGTGGCCCATTGCATCGGAAATTTTGTCATTGCGCTGCTGCTCTTTGTTCCCCTGCGCAAGGTGATGGAACGGCTTTACAACGGAAATTAAGTAGGATGGGACAATGTTTCATAGCCAACGGCCCCACCCTCCGCAGAGCGGGTGGGGCCGTTGGACATGTCATAAGGACAGAGAACCGGCGGCAGAGGAATTCCTCTGCCGCCGGTTTTGGGTTGTGGGTGGAGGTGGATTACTTATACAGCTCAATGAGCTTCTGGAGGTGCTCCCAACGCTGCATGGCGGCCACCCCAACGCGTCCTGCGGACGCGCTGGGGGCCCCTTGGATTTCAATGCTCGGGCGAAGTGAATCCGCCCTGCGCAAATTCTCCGCTTCGCTCCGAATTTACGGCGCAGGCGCCGCCCGCCTTTGGCGGGGGAGGCCGCCCGAATTACTTATACAGCTCAATGAGCTTCTGGAGGTGCTCCCAACGCTGCATGGCGGCCTCCTCGTTCTGCTTGAACAGCTTCTCGGCGCGCTCCGGGAAGGAACGGGTGAGGGAGGAGTAGCGGGCCTCGTTCTTCAGGAAGTCCTGATAGCCGCCGGCGGGGGCCTTGGAGTCCAGAGTGAAGGGGTTCTTGCCCTCGGCCTTGTTGGCGGGGTTGTAGCGGAACAGATTCCAGTAGCCGCAGGCCACGGCCTTCTTCATCTCGCTCTGGCAGTTGGCCATGCCGCCCTTGATGGAGTGCATCTCGCAGGGGCTGTAGCCGATGACCAGAGACGGGCCGTGATAGGCCTCGGCCTCCCGGATGGCCTGGAGGGTCTGGTTCGGGTTGGCGCCCATGGCCACCTGAGCCACGTAGACGTAACCGTACTGCATGACGATCTCCGCCAGAGACTTCTTGCTGATGGACTTACCGGCGGCGGCAAACTGCGCCACCTGACCGATGTTGGAGGACTTGGACGCCTGTCCGCCGGTATTGGAGTACACCTCGGTGTCAAACACGAAGATGTTCACATCCTCGCCGGAGGCCAGCACATGGTCCAGTCCGCCGTAGCCGATGTCGTAGGCCCAGCCGTCGCCGCCGAAGATCCACACGGACTTTTTGCTGAGATAATCCTTCTGGGCCAGAATCTCCTGGATCAGCTTGCAGGCGTCGCAGTCGCAGAACTTGGCGCCGGAGTCCTTCAGCTTCTTGGCGTGGGCCTGGAACTGGGGCAGCTGGTCGCCAAACACATCCTTGGCGGCGGGGCTGCCGGTGAACGCCACGATCTCATCGACGGTCATCAGACCCTCTTCCAGGGCGGCGATATAGGCCTTGGTGGCCGCAGCGTTGGCCTCGCCGTCGTCCATGGTGTCCAGCCACTTCTGAGCGGCCTCCTTCAGGGGGGCGTAGGTGTAGTCAACGGCCAGCAGAGCGCGGGTCTTGTCGGCCAGAGCGTTGCGGATGGCTTTCTGGCCCAGGTGGATGCCCAGGCCGTGCTCGGCGTTGTCCTCGAACAGGGAGTTGGCCCAGGCCACGCCCTTGCCTTCTTTGTTGACGGTGTAGGGAGAGGTGGCGGCGGGACCGCCCCAGATGGAGGAGCAGCCGGTGGCGTTGGACACGTACATACGGTCGCCGCACACCTGAGTGACCAGGCGGGCGTAGGCGGTCTCAGCACAGCCGGCACAGGAGCCGGAGAACTCCAGCAGGGGTTGGTTGAACTGGCTGTCCTTGACGGAGGCGGTGCCGGCCATGTCGGCCTTGGGAGCCACCTTGGCCACCATATAGTCGAAGGCGGGCTGACGGCCGGCCTCCTTCTCCAGAGGCACCATGGACAGGGACTTGGTGGGACACACACCCACGCAGACGGAGCAGCCCATGCAGTCCATGGGGCTGACGGCCAGGGAGTACTTGTACACGCCCTTGCCCTTACCGGCCTTCACGTCCACGATCTGAGCGCAGTCGGGGGCGTTCTTGGCCTCCTCCTCGGTCAGGGCGAAGGGACGGATGGTGGCGTGGGGGCAGACGTAGGAGCACATATTGCACTGCACGCAGGTGTCGGGGTTCCAGGCGGGAACGCTGACGGCCACGCCCCGCTTCTCATAGGCGGAGGCGCCCTGCTGGAAGGTGCCGTCCACGTAGGGCGCGAAGGAGGACACGGGCAGGCTGTCGCCGTCCATGCGGTTGATGGGCTCCAGCACCTCCTTGACCATGTTCACCAGCTCGGGACGGCCCTCCAGGTCGCCGGTCTCGGCGCGGTCCTCGGCGGTGGCCCAGGAGGCGGGAACCTCAAACTTGTGGAAGGCGGTGGCGCCGATGTCGATGGCCTTGTGGTTCATGTCCACAATGTCCTGGCCCTTCTTCAGGTAGGAGTGGGTGGCGGCGTCCTTCATATACTGGATGGCCTCGGCCTCGGGCATCACCTTGGCCAGGGCGAAGAAGGCGGACTGGAGGATGGTGTTGGTGCGCTTGCCCATGCCGATCTCAATGGCCAGGTCGATGGCGTTGATGATATAGACCTGGATGTTGTGCTCGGCGATATAGCGCTTGGCCACGGCGGGCATGTGCTTATCCACGTCCTCGTCGGACCACTGGCAGTTGATGAGGAAGGTGCCGCCGTCCTTTACGTCCCGGACCATGGGGAAGCCCTTCAGGATATAGGCGGGCACGTGGCAGGCCACAAAGTCGGCCTTGTTGATATAATAGGGGGCGCGGATGGGCTGGTCGCCGAAGCGCAGGTGGCTGACGGTGACGCCGCCGGTCTTCTTGGAGTCATACTGGAAGTAGGCCTGGACGTACTTGTCGGTGTGGTCGCCGATGATCTTGATGGAGTTCTTGTTGGCGCCCACGGTGCCGTCGCCGCCCAGACCCCAGAACTTCACCTCGATGGTGCCCTCGGCCGCGGTGTTGGGGGAGGGCTTCTCCTCCAGGGACATGTTGGTCACGTCGTCCACGATGCCGATGGTGAACTGGCGCTTGGGAGCGGACTTGGTCAGCTCCTCATAGACCGCGAACACGCTGGCGGGGGGAGTGTCCTTGGATCCCAGGCCGTAGCGGCCCCCGATGACGGAAATGTCGGTGCGGCCCGCGTTGGCCAGGGCGGTGACCACGTCCAGATACAGAGGCTCGCCCTGGGCGCCGGGCTCCTTGGTGCGGTCCAGCACGGCGATGTGCTTGCAGGTGGCGGGGATGGCGGCCAGCAGCTTGTCGGCCCGCCAGGGGCGGTACAGGCGCACCTTGATCAGGCCCACCTTCTCGCCGTGGGCGTTCAGGTAGTCGATGACCTCCTCGGCCACGTCGCAGATGGAGCCCATGGCGATGATGACGCGGTCCGCGTCGGGAGCGCCGTAGTAGTTGAAGAGCTGATAGTTGGTGCCCAGCTTCTCGTTGATCTTGCCCATGTACTTCTCGACGACTGCGGGCAGCTCGTCGTAGTACTTGTTGCAGGCCTCGCGGTGCTGGAAGAAGATGTCGCCGTTCTCGTGGGAGCCGCGCATGACGGGGTGCTCGGGGTTGAGGGCCCGGGCGCGGAACTCGCTGATGGCGTCCCAGTCCGCCATTTCAGCCAGATCCTCATAGTCCCAGATGGCGATCTTCTGGATCTCGTGGGAGGTGCGGAAGCCGTCGAAGAAGTTCAGGAAGGGGACGCGGCCCTCGATGGCGGCCAGATGGGCCACGGCGGCCAGGTCCATGACCTCCTGCACGTTGCCCTCGGCCAGCATGGCGAAGCCGGTCTGGCGGCAGGCCATGACGTCGGAGTGGTCGCCGAAGATGTTCAGCGCGTGGCTGGACACGGTGCGGGCGGACACGTGGAACACGCAGGGCAGCAGCTCGCCGGCGATCTTGTACATATTGGGGATCATCAGCAGCAGGCCCTGGGAGGCGGTGTAGGTGGTGGTCAGGGCGC
>ERZ777011.1300-NODE-1300-length-27370-cov-4.488816_pt1 | contig 27370 bp, 22 predicted proteins | sample MGYA00374964_ERZ777011 | MGnify/ENA primary metagenome ERZ777011 (study PRJEB29310, sample SAMD00008975) | mouse gut metagenome | study: EMG produced TPA metagenomics assembly of the Metagenome analysis of fecal microbiota from mouse which was promoted... | reverse complement strand
CTATTATCCTATGGCGAGGGGCGTTTTGAAAGGCACTATCTTATTAGGCGCTTACAATAACTCTACATTCCATTCTGTTTAAATTATAATCAATACACCCAACACAATCTTTACGATGATATACATCTCTACATTCCATTCTGTTTAAATTATAATTATTGTATCTTTGTGTTGAATACTGCTCCCAAATAACTCTACATTCCATTCTGTTTAAATTATAATCCTATCACATTCCTTCCTTGAAATCAGACATTTATCTCTACATTCCATTCTGTTTAAATTATAATTCTCGATATGATTTACAAGTTACTTTAGTATTCTTCTCTACATTCCATTCTGTTTAAATTATAATGTAGAAAAGGGAAACCCGCCAAGCAGAGTAGAAAGCTCTACATTCCATTCTGTTTAAATTATAATGCCCCTTATGTGCCATGATCGCAAGCTGATTCAGATCTCTACATTCCATTCTGTTTAAATTATAATTCATCTGCTTGGATAACTCCTCGATCCTGTCAATCTTCTCTACATTCCATTCTGTTTAAATTATAATAGTAATAGGGCATGAAGTTGTTGTAGGGCCTGTGTTCTCTACATTCCATTCTGTTTAAATTATAATATGCAGCCTGGGGCTGTATCTTTCATCACACGATGCCTCTACATTCCATTCTGTTTAAATTATAATGTTCTGCTTTCATAGCGTAAATTTGTTTATAATTCTCTACATTCCATTCTGTTTAAATTATAATCTGCTTCACAGTTATAAACCTATCTTCTCTTTGTACCTCTACATTCCATTCTGTTTAAATTATAATAAAATTACTTTTTCGAGTGAAGTAATTGGATGAATCTCTACATTCCATTCTGTTTAAATTATAATTTTATACAATTTACGAAAAGGAGATGATGAATTAACTCTACATTCCATTCTGTTTAAATTATAATTCCATAGAAATACATTTCCTCATTATCTGTTCTATACTCTACATTCCATTCTGTTTAAATTATAATTCTTCCACATAGTCAATCTGTTACTTTCACCACACTCTCTACATTCCATTCTGTTTAAATTATAATTTCATCATCATTTTTAGAAGCTACATTTGTTTCCTGCTCTACATTCCATTCTGTTTAAATTATAATTTCTAGTTCTCTTAAACAGCTTTATATGATTATAAGACTCTACATTCCATTCTGTTTAAATTATAATACTATTGTTTGTTATGATTTTAGATAACATAAAAGACTCTACATTCCATTCTGTTTAAATTATAATTCCTGTTCCCCTCGGAGGGGAATGCAAAGGGTGAGCTCTACATTCCATTCTGTTTAAATTATAATGTTACCGAGGATGGAAAACTGCTGCTGGCTGACTGCCTCTACATTCCATTCTGTTTAAATTATAATTCATTCTTTCCACTTTTTTAATTTCTTCTTCAGTATGCTCTACATTCCATTCTGTTTAAATTATAATAAAATAATTACATATGTTTCTGTTTCTAATCCATACTCTACATTCCATTCTGTTTAAATTATAATCCCTTTTTCTTCCCTCGTTGCAAATTTCAAAATTTTCCTCTACATTCCATTCTGTTTAAATTATAATAATCCGGTTTCTTGTTACTTCTGTTTTACTGTCATACTCTACATTCCATTCTGTTTAAATTATAATACTTTTTCTTTTGAAAGGATCAGGGCAATTCCAACCTCTACATTCCATTCTGTTTAAATTATAATTACGTGACTGCGCAAAGATATCTGCCGCTATTCGTCTCTACATTCCATTCTGTTTAAATTATAATTTGATGAACAGATTAAATGCCAGATCGCATTCTCCTCTACATTCCATTCTGTTTAAATTATAATAGGATATGAAAGGAAATAATCTGAATTCAGATCAAGCTCTACATTCCATTCTGTTTAAATTATAATATTTAACAATGCTTCAATCCTAGGAATCACTGCATTCTCTACATTCCATTCTGTTTAAATTATAATTGTTAACGCTTTACCAACCAGCACTAAGATTTTCACTCTACATTCCATTCTGTTTAAATTATAATGTAAAGGGGAGATTGTGCGCAAATGGAAGGGTGTCACTCTACATTCCATTCTGTTTAAATTATAATCCTCTGAGCGTTATGTCGTACATAGAATATACAGCCTCTACATTCCATTCTGTTTAAATTATAATTTACATGATTATGACGCACTTGGAGTTACGGTCTGGCTCTACATTCCATTCTGTTTAAATTATAATAATTAATGTTTTAAATAACAGAGTAAACATGTAGGCTCTACATTCCATTCTGTTTAAATTATAATTGCTGCTTGACGAGCTAGAGGACTGGCAGGAGGTTCCTCTACATTCCATTCTGTTTAAATTATAATACCATCAGACCAAATGTATGATAAAACATATGAATCTCTACATTCCATTCTGTTTAAATTATAATCATAGCAGATGGCGATTATACAGGATATTATATCCCCTCTACATTCCATTCTGTTTAAATTATAATATTTTCAATAAAGTTATTGACATCGTAAAATTAATGCTCTACATTCCATTCTGTTTAAATTATAATTGAATGAAATCAAATCCTTCCGGAACGTTAATAAACTCTACATTCCATTCTGTTTAAATTATAATTGCGCTCTCATATTCTAGCACTATTTTTCCTATTCCTCTACATTCCATTCTGTTTAAATTATAATCTATCTGAGAGATATAGAAAAGTTAAATCAATCAGACTCTACATTCCATTCTGTTTAAATTATAATCCGTTTCCATTTTAGTTCCCTTTTCTCCTCCATTTTATACCTACCTTTTGTCAACCTAATTTGCAAATGATATAAATATTTAATAAAAGTCATAAGGTTCTTATTTATTTCCTCGTTATTCACTGAAATATCTACTGTTGTCGTCCCCCTACACATTTTACATTATCTTTGGTCGACAAAATCATAAAAAGCGAGATGTCTTGTCATCCTCCAACCCTATAAACTCCTTTTTAAGCCAACGCTCATCTCTCGCAGTAAAAAGAATGACAGAATCCTTATCTTTCCTAATGTATGGTTTCAATTCCGCTTTTAATACAGCGATATTTGAAACAGAAATATTTCCTTCAAAAACTGAATTCTGTATATGTATTAAATACTTTTTGCATATCTTAAATACTTTTGGCAAACACTTTTTCCCCTGATCATCTGTAACTATATCATAAACTAAAATTGCATACATTTTCTGCTCCTTTTTAATTATTTCTTTGGCACCCTTCTGCTAAAATCCTATAATTCTAACATACTTTTTCACCACCATATTTCAAATCCGACATATTCCTTTTCTCCAATTAAGTGCTTAATCATCTTAAAGATTTCTACACGGATTAAATACTGATAAGATACATATTTACCTAAATCTCTATGCTTAATTGTCGTATTTAAACGTTCATCCAATTCTTCTACGATAGTCTGCGAGGCATTTTTTGTTAACTGAAGACCATTTAAACCTGTAACAAAACTTTGCTCTGTTATTTGATTTCGATTTAATAAAGAAAAAATCATCCGATCTCCAATCAATGGTTTAAATATTTCTGCCAAATCTAAGGCTAATGAAAATCGCTTTGTACCAGGCTCATGTAGATAACTGATCGTCGGATTGATTTGAGTCTTATATATTTCTGTGAGTACCTTTGTATATATTAAAGAGTTGACAAAAGATATTAGGCTGTTAATCATATTATCCGGCGGATGCATTACCCGTTTTTCAAAATTAATGTTTTGATCTATAATAATATTCCATGCTTTATAGTACGCTTTTCGAATATTACCTTCAATCCCCATTAGTTCCTGGATTGTTGTTACTTTATCAAGACCCTTTCTGTAATCTTCAATTAATTGCATAAATTCTTTTACATCTTTCCCTCGTCCATTGTAATACCTGAGGTTCCTATAAATATTAAAAGATGCCGCCTTTATAAATTCTTTTGCAATTTTTAAGCGTTTATTATAGTCCAGATAATGCTCCACCTGCTGAGTCAGCAGTTTCCCAGCCAAACGCTGCTCTTTGGGATAAAAACTCCCAATATAATATTGATAATAGTTAAAAAAATGGACTGCAATACCATTGCCGGCAAGCAGATTAAGCAGACTCACATTAAACGTCATTTCTGACATCACATATATATCATCAATATTTTCAATAGGTAAATCCCGCTTTACACCATCTTTGGAGGAAAACCGCAGCGTATTATCCTTTCTGCTTATGATTCCGTCCGTAAAAAAATAGTAACTTTCTTCCATTGCTTCCCCTTTCTCATTTCTCCTGGATCAAATAAAACATAAATCATGGAATGCACATTTCTTACAAATACTATCCTTCACAAACGCTGGTACTTTTTCATCATTTGCAATCAGAATAATATTATGAATTACTTCTTCCATTATCGGAAAATCTTCCTCATTTAATTCAACCGAAATACTTTGTTTTAACAAAGGATAATCAATCTTTGCTTTCATATCAGTAAGCCCCTTCCGGTGCAGATAATATAAATAATACTTTACCTGCATAATTCCCGCTTCTTCAATACTTTTGCTCTTCTTTACTTCGTGGATGACATTGTGTCCCTTAATAAAATCCAGATTAATTACTCCATCGATCATAATATGCTTGTTATCCCGAACATAAGATGTCTCATCTAACAATTTTCCTATCTTAACATTTTGATTATCCTCCTCCATACGTATTCCATGGACAAAATACCACAGCTTGCGCTTACAGACAAAGTAGTAATATACCATAATTCCTGTTACTTCACTTGCATGCATATAACCGCCTCCTAAATACAACGAGCCGAAAAGGTCCGTTTATCATTATTAAGTATTTTTCTTAATCCATATTCGCAATCATATTCACAATGCACAACCAAAATTTTGAAATGCCTACTTAAACTTATCTTCCTCTCTATTTTCGTGGTTTTTTCCAATTTTCCATTCTCTTTAATTCTGTGCATGTTTACGGATACCGTATACTGCTTAATCTCCTCCGTCAATTTTATCCGTCCCGATGCATCAAGTCCGTTCTCCTTTAATCTGATTTCTGCATTTTCAATAGCTTCCTGATGCTGCATATAAACAGAATATGGAATAATATCTATATTTTCAATATCCCGGATCCGGCACTTATCTTTTTTATCCTTTTCATATATATATATTCCTTTCAACCATTCAATTGTCTCATTATATTTTTTGATATAACCGGATTCCTTTAATCTATCTGTAGAGAGAAATGTATTAATTAAATCTGTTTTACATTTTTCATCTAAAACCTTGCCCGGTTCCAAGGTCAAAAGCCCTTCCTTAGATAAACAATAAATATCATCATCTACAAATTTGAATTCTTTCTCACCTTTCCTATAACATTTGAGCGGTCCATCCTGCAATTCTGTATATACATAACAGTTATACTCGCTAATATCCTTTACACCCTTTCGATTCACTCTTCCCAGTCTTTGGAATAATGAGAATAATTCTAATAATTCTGTAAACAAATAATCAAAATCAATATTCAAACTTGCTTCCACAACAGAGGTTGTTACCCAGATTTGATGCATGGCGTTTATATTATGATCAGAATCGTATGTTTCACCAGCTTTTAAAATCTGTTTCTCCTTCTTTGCCCTGTCACATTTTGTAAAACGGCTATGAAATAAGTGAACTTCTACCCCTTCTCCCTGTAATTCCCCTCTCAGTTCCTTATAGATTCTCTGTGCCGTTTCCACACAGTTACAGATTACCAGAAATTTTCGGCTTTCCTTGCTTTCCAGTTTTCTCCATTTATCTATGATATCCTCTGAATTCAACTCCTTTTCTATAACCTTAACATTATGTCTCTTTTTGCCAAGATAAGAAAAATCATTCACCGCAGTTTCTTTTCCCAATATATCAATCAGTTTATCCTTTACAAAAGGAGGAAGTGTGGCCGTCAAAACAGCAACCTTTCCGCCAAAACTCACGATTTTTTCAATTCCATAAATTAAATATGCCAATAACTCCGGAGAATACATTTGAATCTCATCAATTATGATCTTGGAATACGAAAGAGTGCTTAGTTTATATTCATATCCATAGAATTTTAAAGTAAAATCAAAAATCTGATCCAGGGTTGCGACCGTAATCGGAAGTGCCATCTGTTTACTCCTAAGTGTATAGGTCAACAAGGTATCATCGTCATATCCGGCAGAGTCCGCTTCCATTTCACCCAGATAATAGGCCCGCATATCAGAATGCAATAGAGCCACCCGCTCCTGAATTCCTTCCGGTTCGTTAATGATATCATTCTTAATCCGATCATAAATGGCATTGATCGCAGTCCTCAAAGGTAATACAAAGAAGCATTTATGATTCCCGGCCCATAACAATCCGGCCTCGGTTTTTCCCGAACCAGTGGGGGCCGTAACGATCAGATTTTGATTCTCATGTTCCATGGTAAACCGCTGCAATTCATTCCATTCAAAAGAACGTGAAGCCTCCAGTTTTTCCAGTAAAAAGTCATTGGGATATTCGCACTGTATATGAGCGCTCGCGCTGTAATCACATTTATGTAATAAACCCTTTAATTCTGTCATTTCATAATATAAATCTGTCCTGAAATCCGGGGTCGTCTCTAATGTATGCAAAAAGCTATCCATCTTTTGAAGATATTCTCTGGATGGTCTAGTTGCCCCTACATCCTTATACTGTTCTAAAAAAGTATTCACCAATTCTTTAATTGAAGAATTCGATCTTATCAAAGCTGAAAAACTTTCGTTATCGGAATCATGTTTTTCATGATGATATAAAACTGCATACAGCACTGCAAGGAAATCCTCTCCTGTATCAAAATCCTCTTCATGGACAAACAGCGCAGATAATATATTGTGCTGCACCTCTTTCCTGCTGCAAAATTTCATATTCCTACTGTGCAGTCTCTTTTGCATCATTTCATTTATTTTACCGTAATCGTGCTTTTCACAGGCATAGTGTAATAGATGAAATTCACGCTCGTCAATATATCCGTATTCATATAAACGCCTGGCTTCTTCCAATAGTAAATCCGTATGTTCTCGGATTGTCTCCGTTTTCATGTTGCTCTGTCCTGATTTTGCCAGTTTTTTTGCCAGTTCCATTTCTAATTTCTTTGGTATTTCCATACTCAACCTCTCTATTCCACATTTTCCGTTCTTGAAGCCACCTGATTTATTATCTTTAAACTCTCTTTCCATTTTGGATATATTTATTTACTGTGGTTGCAAATACGATATCTCTGTCTTTTTCGGCTAAAAATATACTTAGATCAGATTCACAATATAATTCTGTTCGCCCTTATCAACATATACTCCTTCAATAGGCTTATACAATGCAAAACCCGATAAATATACAACTAATTTCTTTTGAAATATCCGTTTCTTCTTATCCGGGCTCAAGGTGTAATTCTTATTTAACAGATATCGTGTTCCTTTTGTTGGCTTTCCGTCTATCTGGCGGGAAATATCAAATCCGTCCTCCTCTAACACACTCGTCTGTATATACACCGAATGATCACAGGAATATTCACCATCAATCTCCTGCAATTCAGTAAAGTCACATGATTCTAGCTGTACAAAATCTTCACTCCGGCCAATTGCAGTAAGATTCCCAATATTTTCATATATACAGTTCAGAATCCTCTCTTCTGCACTTACATGAATCACTAAATCAACATCATATAATACCTCATAGTGCTTAGGGGCAGTCGTCAATGTCCGGAAACAGGAAATCGGCTTTTGATAATTATCCTCTTCATAAGCTTTCATTTTCTGTTTTATCCTGCTTTCCACTCGTTTCAGATTCTGCTCTCTTCTACTAAACTGCTGCCGTTCCTCATCCGAAAGTCCTTCCTGCTTTTTCATCTGAGACAAATATTTTTTCCTATCCTTGATTCGATTCAATACCGGCGTCAGTCTTGCTTTTTTAAAGTCACCGATTTCATCATTCAGATCCTTTAAACTTCTGTATTCGTCCAGAAGTTCCTGATTTAGAACGTCAATCGTTATTCCTTTTCGAAAATCATTTCCCTGCGATTTCTTAGCAGCCGCAACCCTTATAAACCCTTTTGACATGGTAGAATCATTACACATCTTAACCAGTATCCCTCTATCATTCTGCAGATTATTCAAAAAGCAATGATCCAGATATACTTCTGTTCCCATACTTCCATAACTTCCCTGTATGCTTAATTTCATCTCCTGGTATTCCGTAAAATTGCAGGCTTTATGAATTGCTCCAATCACAGTAGAAAATGGCGGAAGAGGGTAGGTCATCTTATTATCTATCGTTTCTTCCCTCCGGTAATTGGCAGAGGATTGTTTTAGATGTATCCTTAATGCCTTCATAAAACCACTCCTTACTTAAAGTATGCTTCCACATCGTCCTTCAGGTTCTTAAAAAATGCTTCCGTTGATACTGCATGAAGTTCCCGAACAATGTCATCTTCATTGTCAAGGTGTCCACATTTCAACACACCTGCCTTAAAGTCGCCTTGATCACTGTTTAGTTTTTCTTTAATTCCCTCTTCCAAAACCAAAGCATTATGCTTTACCTTTACCACATTCTCAAAAAAATGTGTCTTTCGACTTGATAAACCGCCAATGACAAATAACGGTTCCGCATTATCCAGATTCCCCTTCACCGTCAGAGACAGGTTGGCAATCGCATCCAGGATCATCTTAACACGCTCTGCTTTCTCCTCTTTCGAAGCTTCGGTATGGAAATTTTCATCCTTCCCCACCTGTTCCAGATCAATGGTAATGCTATATACCTTTAACGATTTGTCATATTCATACTGATATGGCATCAACCCTGTTTTATCTGAATCATTCTGAATACTTAGGTTATTCGCCTTTGCATGTGAAGAAGCCAGATAAAGATTGTTATGAAAACGCAGTTCATTTACAAAAGAATCAACAGCGACTGCATCTGTCAGATAAAACGAACTGTTTCTAACATAAGTCATTCCCTGGGTTGACATATAGCCGCCTTCCAATGCCCGGCAGTTTGCTGCATTCAATTCCTCCGTTACTTTCTTCTGCATTACCTTATCCAGCGAGGTTTCCAGATCATCATACAATCCTGCCTGTACGCAGATGGCATTCTTCAGACTCTCCCGGCTCCTTGTGGCATATTCCTTCTGATTTCTATAAACCTTCTGCACACTGGATGCATTTCCAAGTCCCTCACCGTAATTACTTGTCATATTGGCTACTACTGTTAATGTTAATGCTTTATTCTTCATATTATGTACCTCCTCTATTCCTTCTCTGACTTAAATGGCAACAATGAATTTGTAAAACTGATTGCAATATCCGAACACTCTTCCTTATGCTCCAGCATGTCATAAATGATTCCAATCTCACTGTTAATATATCCTGACATCTGTAGCATGATCTCCAGCACCCGATCATAATCATGTGCAACAATTGCATTGATCAGCTTATTCTTATAAGACTTTGCTTTGTTCTCGCCACCTTTATCGATAATCATTCTTCCCACATTATATCCAGCACCCTTTGCTTTCATCGTTAATGCACTCATATCTTCATCTCCTTTCCAACTTACATTAATCTCCAATAACCTGTGAATAATAAAACCTGCATTTTCTCTTTCCCGACTGATTACCAGCATTCGTTCCAGTAAACTATCCAGATACAGGTTATTTACACAACAGCGAATGACTTCCTCCTCCACATTCAGATAATAGTTAAAGGAATACTGATATACAAAACTAAGATTCTGCGTTTTATAAATCCTCTTTAATTCCTGCAGTGCCTTCTTTCTGACAAAGAACGTCTCGAATACTTCGGCATCTCTTTTCTTAACAATCACTTCGACATCAAAATCAAAATAATCATACGCATAAATCATCGCCTTGATCAGTTTTGTCTTCCCTCTGTCCCGGATTACCCTGTTATTCTGAACCACCTCGTCTTCTTCCATCTGTTCTTTTATTGTTTCATTACATTTCATCAAATCAGAAATCCTAAAGTTATTATTGATGAAATAAGACTCCGGTAAAGAATTCGTAAATGCAAACGGAATAAAATCAAATTCGATACAATCCTGCGTCAGAAAGGAGTCAGTATCAAACCGATAAGCGGCAGATCGGCTCTTCCTATTCTCATCCAAATCATATCCTAACAACCTGCAATGAGCGTTCTGTTCAGAAAACAGTTTGTTCGTATTTGCAAAATTCCGATACAAATTGGTTTTATATCGATAGGTTTCCCGAATAATCTCCTGACGATTTTCCTCTATTGTCTTTAGAAATTCATCTGCATTTGTTCCATCGAATTTTCGTTTTTCAAATACTTTCTTCAGGACAGTATTTGCCTCCTGTCCGGTAAGCAGGGAATTCACCTTATCAATCTGCTCTTCGCTGTATTCTGGTCCGGCTTTCAGAATCCTCTCAGCACGGACATGCTGCATATCATCCCAGAAAAAAGCTTCACAAAATCTTAAGTACCGTTCCTCCGTCAATTCAGCCCGGTTGTACTTCAATCCTTGGATATAACCTCCGATGTCAGAATATACTTGTAAATTCCCATCTGTCTCTCGGTCTGTATACCTGCAAAGAACCTGCCCTTCTGTTTCTTTCACAAAATTGAAGTACCTTTGAACGCCTACTAAAGCTGCAGAGAACCGCCATTCAATCGGTAATAGGAGGGTATCATATTCCTGATTTTCTAATGCAATCTTCATCTCTTATCACCTCCTACTCCTCTGCCAATAACTGCACAACTCCAAAACCACTGCTCCTTCTCGATCCCGTTCCTGCCCGTAACAGGTAATTCAAGACCGTCTGATCCCCTTCCAGCATAAAATCTCCAAGGGAACATTCTATGTTCGTTTCATAAAATTTCACCACAATCGTCCGGGCATTCACCGGAGTAAGGTTCACTTCACATAATTCCTCTGCAAAACCTGCCGATAAAAGTTGCCTTCTTATCACCCGTTTACTCTCTTCTTCAAATCCCTCCTGCTTTTGTGAGTAATACCAGTCCCGATTCGTCTCTTTGTCATGTCTGCGGATACACAAGGGTTCCAGCATTTTCACCAAGATCCTGTTGCTATGCACCTGACTGTCCCTTAATTGAACTGTGCGGATCATGTGCATGCTATTTCCCATAGGCAAGGGAAATATACTGCCTTTTTGTGCAATTACAGCTGAAAATAATATGAAACCAGTCCTGCTATCTGCCGTAGAAATAACCAGCCGCATCCGCTTTCCTTTTACTTCAATGGTATTATTTAAAAAAACCGGATGGTCAAATACCACTGAAAAGCAAAAAGGTTTTTCCTTAGCCGGTCCATAATACTCATCAAAATATTTGCCTTCATTTGCCTTCGATAGGCAAAACTTCAGATAAGATAAGATGCAACGCCGCCAGTCCATAGGCATTATTTCTTCTGCCAGTTCAAAATCTGCTGAAAACTTCATTTGTTTTCCTCCTTTCGTAATTATCTTAGAAAAATAGTAACATATATTTATGTATATAACAATACCATAAATATAAGATATTAATATTATTGATGTTTGCATATTTGTTTTTCTCGTGCTATAGTTTAATTAATTTATTCAGATTGAAATGTAGAATAAATCTAAGAAATTTATTATTTAATTTAACCATACTGGACATAAATAGAATCTCCTTCCTACTACACATACAGCCTAATAATGCTAACATAACATTCATCTCTGCCAAAATAATGCATAAAAAGAAAATTTCTTTATTTTTTTATACCTACTTCTTTTTTCCTGGTATTTCTTGTAATAGCAGATACTCCACCAATATTAGTTCTTTAACCTTAACACTTATAAATTGTTTTTTCGCACAGCCTTTCCATTCCAATTCGACAGTTCAGCAACAACCAAACTATCAGCTGTCCCGTTTACCAGAAATAATTCTAATGTTTTTCCATATATCATTTTATCACCTATTTTCATAAATTTATTATTTTTTTCGCTTTTTATGTAATTAAGTATATACCTCAGATGTAAATAAAACAAGCATTTATTATCACATTGCTTTTTCTATTCCTCTCCCTTATGCCTTGAAAAATTATGCAATATAAGGTAGAATAAATAATATTAGTACCTCAATACGATATACCAGTTTTAGGAGGATTACATATGTATCATTGCAATATCCATTTTTATAATATTGGTCATTCATGCAGAGCATTTGAAATCATAAAAGAGACGCCTCCACTGGAGCATTTTTCACACAAGTTCTCTGAAAGCGATCTGTTAGATAAAGAACTGGCCGCATCGGCTGATGTGATTTTCGTTCAACTAAAGGATATAACGGGAATGGATATCGTTCAGGATCTGACCACAATCAAACGTGAGGATGCTGAGTTGATCCTCCTGGCAGATAAAAATGATTTTAAACGTTTTGCCGGCTATATGTCTTCCATTACAGATATCTGGACATTTCCGCTTTCTGATGAAGAGGTACGCTTTCGCTTTACTAAATGGCAGAAGACCTGCAAAATGAACCGGGATTTCTGGGAAACCAGTCAGTATTTAGAAACTACGATCAATAAGATTCCGAATCTTATCTGGTATAAAGACAAGGATGGGGTTCATGAGAAAGTAAATGACAGCTTCTGCCGCACTGTCAATAAAACAAAGGCACAGGTAGAAGGTCGCAGGCATGCTTATATCTGGGATGTTGAACATGATGATCCTGCCTGTATAGAATCAGAAAACGAAGTTATGACTAAACGTCAGACCTGCATTTCAGAAGAAACGATTCAGGCGGGCGATGGCACGAAGCTTTTAAAAACTTACAAGTCGCCGCTATACAATCTGGATGGCAGTGTAATGGGAACAGTAGGGGTAGCTATTGATATCACTCAGGAACGTGCCTATGAACAGGAATTGATCCAGAAAAATCAGACCCTGGAAAACCTTTTTTCTTCCATGGACTGTGGATTGCTGTGCCATACGTTAGACGGTTCCCGTATTACAAATATTAATCAGGTAGCGCTAAAAATATTGGGATACGAATCTGAAAATGAATTAATGAAGACAGGCTTTAACATGATTGCTTCTTCCGTTATGGAAGAGGATGCACCTAAGCTGCAGGAATGTATTAAAGGACTAAAAAAGGAAGGAAACAGCGTTAATGTTGAGTACCGTGTACAGCATTCCGATGGGAAAATCATATATGTCATGGGAAATATAAAGCTTATAAAAGAAAACGGAGAGTTACTTTACCAGCGTCTGCTCCTGGACTGTACGACGCAAAAGCTTCGGGAACAGATGGAATATACAGAAAAGGAAAAGCATTATACAGAATTAATTCAGGCGCTGGGAATTGATTACAGTATTGTTTGCTTTTTCAATCTGAACGATGGCATGGGAATTCCACTCCGTATCCATGGCGACTATATTAACATGCTAAACACTATTTTCAATGGAGAAATATCACTTAAGGAAAGCATGGACAATTTTATACAGACGTTTGTTTATGAGGAAGATCAGGAACAGTTACGCCACGCCTTATCTTTGGAAAACCTTAGTGCCGAGCTTGCAGAAAAGAATTCTTATTATTTCGGCTTCCGTATTTATGTAGACGATAGTATGAAGTATTTTCAGATGAAGGCTGTACGCACAAATAAATGGAATGATCAAAAAAAGATCATTATTGGTTTCCGAAATGCGGACGAGGAAACCCGTAAGGAAATGAAACAAAAGCTTTTACTGGAAGATGCACTCTTACAGGCAAATAAAGCGAACAAGGCAAAAAGCGTGTTTTTATCCAATATGTCTCATGATATTCGGACACCAATGAATGCAATCGTAGGGTTTACGAACCTGGCCCTGAACCATATTGATCATCAGGAACAGGTGGAAGCCTATCTGAAAAAGATCATGACATCCGGAAATCATTTGCTGAGTCTGATCAATGATATTCTGGATATGAGCCGCATTGAAAGCGGCAAGATACGACTGGATGAAAAGCCTTGCAGTCTGCCGGATGTATTACATGGCCTGCGCAATATTCTGCAGGCAGACATTCACGCCAAGCAGCTTGAATTATATATTGACACCGTAGACGTACAGAACGAGGAAATCTGCTGTGATAAACTCCGGTTAAATCAGGTTTTATTAAATCTGCTTAGCAATTCCGTAAAGTATACGCCTGCCGGTGGTTCAGTCCGATTACGGATCACGGAACTGCCAGGGGCAGCGGAAGGCTTTGCAAATTATGAATTCTATATTAAAGATACCGGTATTGGTATGAGTGAAGAATTTGTTTCCCACATATTTGAACCATTTGAACGGGAACGAAATTCTACGATCAGTAAAATCCAGGGTACCGGTCTGGGAATGGCAATTACCAAAAATATCATTGACATGATGAATGGTACAATAGAAATAAAAAGCAAGCAGGACGCAGGTACTGAGGTTACTGTACTTCTTACCTTCCGTCTGGGTACTTCTCCAAAGCTGCAGCAGACAATCTCGGATCTTAGGGATTGCCGGGCGTTAGTAGTGGATGATGATTTCAATACCTGCGACAGTGTATCCTATATGCTGGAACAGTTCGGCATGCGGGCAGAATGGACATTATCCGGAAAAGAAGCTGTTCTGCGTACTCACCAGGCAGTTATGCGGGAGGATAACTATTCTGTATATATTATTGACTGGCTGCTTCCTGATATGAATGGTATTGAAGTGACACGAAGAATCCGGAAAGAGGTTGGCGAAGATATACCGGTTATTGTTCTTACTGCATATGACTGGTCTGATATTGAGGAGGAAGCAAAAGAAGCAGGCGTTACATCATTCTGCTCGAAACCGTTATTTCAGTCAGAATTAAGAACCTGCCTGCAGTTAGCCATCCATCCGGAAGATGCCACGGAAAATATTGTTGAACCGGAAATTACTCCTATTTATACAGGACATATCCTATTAGCTGAAGATGTAGACTTAAATCAGGAAATTGCTGCAGCCATTTTGGGCGAAGCCGGTTTTGAAGTTGATATTGCTGAAAACGGACAGATTGCTATCGATATGCTGCAAAAAGCCGGCGCAGGATACTATCAGGTGGTACTTATGGATATTCAGATGCCGGTTATGGACGGATATGAAGCGACCAGAGTTATCCGTGCAATGGAAAATAAAGAATTGGCAGCAATACCAATTCTGGCAATGTCTGCAAATGCCTTTGAGGAGGATAAGCAGGAAGCACTTGCCTGCGGAATGAACGGACATATTGCTAAACCGATCAATGTTAAAACCCTGCTTAATACTCTGGGTGAAATATTGTCATAATCTGCAAAAAAATATGATAGTATATCTTGTTTTTTCTTATGCATTTTAGTTATTACAAAAAGGTTATAAGGAAGGGAGTGAGGTGATCCCTTACTATAACCTTTTTATTATTTGTGTAACGGCATGAAGCAGGAGAAGCATTTCCTTTTGCTGAGTTATCTCTTCCTCTCCAGCATAACAATAATATCTTTCCTTTCGGAGTGAGATTCTGATTCATTTTACAGTCAGATGCCAGAACGTTTCTCTATTTATAATAATTGTATAAAAACGGACTTTTCTTGAACAAATAATACAAATATATTAATTTGCGGATTTTTACCTTTAATATCTTCTTAATATTTTGCTTTTTTAAGGATTATTTCCTACCCCATTATTTCCCAATGGTTTATAATCATAGATAGAGGAGTATGGAGCATGACTAATGATAATTTTATTCGCAAACGATTATTTGAATTAATAGATAATTCTAATATCTCAGCTACAAAACTGAGTGAAGAATTACACTTGAACAAGGGATACTTTGCCGATGTCCGAAGGGAAAAGCAAAGTGTTCCTTATGATATTCTTTCCCGGGTATGTGATTTCTATAAAATCACCCTCTCTGACTTCTTTGATCCGGATTATTCCCTGAAGGATACTTATCGGGAAGTCAATCTGCTCTGTCAGCAGATTCCCGAAGATCAGTTAAAGAACATCATCATCCCTATCTTAAAACAATTTGCAGAGAAAATAAGATAAGCTCTCTGGTTTTGTTGTTATTCCCTTTTTGATTGACAATTATCCAATATACATTTATACTATATTTATTACACATGTAAGAATTAAGGAGCGTATTGGAATGAGCAATTTGCCACAAATCTCAGAAGCTGAATTCGAAGTCATGAAAATAATATGGCAACATGCACCGATTAGCACTAATGAAATAACAGAACGATTATTACAGACCAGCAATTGGAGTCCGAAAACAATACAGACTTTAATTAAGCGTCTCGTAACTAAAGGTGCCATTACTTATGAAAAACAATGCCGGGTATTTGTCTATACCCCGGTAGTAAAAGAATATGAATATATCAGGCAGGAAAGCTGCTCATTTCTGAAACGATTCTATAACGGGGATATTACCACAATGCTGTCTTCCTATATTGAAAATGATCAGCTGTCTGAACTGGAACTGGAACACTTACGCTCCCTTCTCTCAAAAAAACAATAAAGGAGGCCGTTAAGATGGCTGTTTTTATGATACACTTTCTCATCTGTAATGCATTCATCAGCGGTATTATTGGAATTCTTTTTCTGATCAAATGGATATTTAAAAAGTGCCTTTCCAGCCGGATGCAATACAATCTGTGGTTTTTGCTGCTGGCCCTTTTAGCGGTTCCTTTTATACCGTCTCACATTTTCAGGCATCCACAGATTTTCTCCTGGTTTGATTACTTAAAATATTCCCTTGCATCTGATCCATGCACCACTATTATCAAAGCTGCAATTACAGAACCAACAAACATGATAGACTGGATGAACGACTTTACACTCTCCGTAGACAGTGATGCATCACCTGTAACCGGTTATCTATTATTTGGCATATGGGTGATGGGTATCCTTTGGATGTTTTTGCTTTCCATAAAATCCCTTTTCCGTCTGTACAGGCTGGAACAGTCTGCACTTCCACTCCAGAACAGAGAAGTTCAAAAACTGTATCACTGCTGTCTGGATGAAATGAAAATTCATAAATGGATTCCTGTCTACAGTACAGCTTTTTTAACTACTCCTGTTTTTACAGGAGTACTTAGGCCACGTATTTTTCTACCACTTCACTTAATTTCGGATCATAATATGTCTGATCTGCGGTATATAATGCTACATGAACTGCAGCATTATATACACAAAGATTCCATTGCCATTGTTCTGATGAACCTTGCCAGGATCATCTATTGGTTCAATCCTCTCGTCTGGTACGCAATGAAAGCAATGTGCAACGACAGAGAGATCGCCTGTGACACCTCCGTCCTGAATATGCTTGCGGAAGAATCTTACAGGGATTATGGAAATACACTGATCAACTATGCAGAAAAGGTATCCCATATCCATATTCTCTTTACTGCCAGCCTTAGCGGAAACAAAAAGCAGCTGGAGAAACGCATTCTCAATATTGCTTCCTATAAAAAACCATCATTTACTAAAAAGCTAAGAAGCATAGGATCGTTTACTCTGACTGCTATTCTTCTCCTGGGATTTACTCCCTTTATTTCCACAGATGCAGTTGAGAGCAGTCATTACAAATGGGCTCCCCCTGTCAATGGCACCTCTTACATTGACCTTTCTACCCGCTTTGGGGAGTACGATGGCAGCTTTGTACTATACGATCTGAACCATGATAGCTGGAGTATATATGACGTTGAACACGCCACGCTTCGTGTTTCACCGGATTCTACCTACAAAATATACGATGCTCTATTTGGATTGGAGGAAGGAATTATTACATCCGGAGATTCCTTTCTTCCATGGAACGGAGAACGCTATCCGTATGATGCATGGAACGCTGATCAGACTTTACAGTCTGCTATGGCCTCCTCTGTTAACTGGTATTTTCAATCTTTAGATGAAAAACTAGGTCATGCTCGTATTGCTGAATATCTCCAAGAAATTGAGTATGGCAATGAAGAATTGAGTGATGGTCTGTCCTCCTACTGGATAGGATCCACCTTAAAAATTTCCCCGGTGGAACAGGTAGAACTATTAATCTGCCTGTACCATAACAGTTTCGGGTTTAATCCTGAAAATGTCAATGCAGTAACAGAAGCCATCCGCCTTTTTTCTTCTGACGGTATTACATTATACGGAAAAACCGGAACGGGCCAGGTAGATGGGCAGAATAGAAACGGATGGTTTATCGGTTATATCGAAACCACTGACAATACATACTTTTTTGCCACAAATATTCAGGCTGAAACAGATGCTACCGGAAGCAATGCAACAGAAATAACCATGTCAATATTATCTGATATGAATATCTGGCAGTCACAGACTGCTGCCAGGTGACTTGTTAATAATCATCCGGAATACGATATTGATATTGGGGAATAGACTGCAATCCATTATTCAGGATTTTATTACTCAGATACTGAAAGCTGCCATCCTCTGAAAAACGAACGGTAAGCTCATGCGTTATAACTGCATCATTGCAAATTACCACATCACATACTGCATCTACTGTTAATGTAATCGTTCCATCCTCATTTTCCCGAATATCAGTAACCTCCGGCACGGAGGTTCCAAAAAAAGTTGGAGCATAATTATAGCATCCCAGACGAACCCATTCATATGTCTGCGCCTCCTCATCCAATACTGCATACATCCGGATCTGTTCTGCTGTAACCGGAAGATACTCCATGATCAGACGTTCAAATTCCTCCTTTGGTATCCCCTTTGGATAAATCTTAGGATCAAACTGCTTTTCATATTTCATTTTATACAAATATTCATACATGCCGTTATAATCTAATTCACTTAAATGATCCGCATCCCAGTCAGAACACAATAGATTATTTCCCTGATATCCCAGGCCCAGTACGCACCGTTCTGAATACTCACGCTGTTCTCTGGTCATAGGTTTTATCCGCATCAGACAACTTCCATCTACCATCTCTGACACATCAGGATATTCCGGAACACACAGGTTATAGCAAAACCACCCTTTATCTGAATACCTCCATTCCTTTATCCGGTCACAAGAAATATATACAATCCTCGCTTTATTTTCCTGATTCCATACTGCGTTTGTACTTAAGACATACATATCCGTTCCGTCATACATATATTCCATTCTTCCTATACCACCATCAAAGTGAATCTCATATACAACCACCGAAGCCCTTTTGCCACTTATACATGTCTTTAGAAAATCTTCCATGACTTTATAGTTTTCCATATTGGAATATAACATTGTTGTACAAACCGGAAATCCCGCTCCTCCCAGCCTTTTCTGCATTTCCAGAAGAACTTCATCTGATAGAACAGAATTCGAAGCCTCTCCCTTATCTGCCTGGTCGTAAATATCCAACACTAGTTCCATCATTTTTTTACAGTCCGCTTCTGCTTCCTCTTTCTTCGCAGCCTCTACTGAAAGGTTATAACCTTTTTCATTATAGATGGATGACCGACGGGGCGTATGCCATATTTCCTCAGGATCGGATTCAGAAGAAATCCTTCGGTTGGACACATACTGTACGCCATCAGTCCCAAAAGGCCGAATCACTACCTCGTGAATCATTATTCTGGAATCACCTGCATAGGGAAATACTGCATGCACCATAAGTGTAATCGTTCCGTCCCTGTTCTCTGTGTACCCTGTGACTTCTGGATACGGATGCTCCGGAGACTCAATCTCATAAATTCCTCTTGGCCTGTATTCATAGGTCGAATCTTCAGAATGATAAGTAGTCTTTGTCTGCAATGTTTCACTGCTGATATCAAAATATGGCAGAATAACTCCTTCAAACTCATCCTTTGGAATACGATAAGCATTTCTTCCTGCCAAATCTCCATCTGCAACATATGGAACGCTGCCTGTATGAACCCTTGGATAGAAAATGTCATATATATCATAAAAATTCAATTCTCCAAAATCATCTTCACTCCAATCCGTAAGAAACATATTATTCTTTTCATAACCGATCGGGAGAAGATATTTTCGGTTTAACTCTCTGCACATTTCATCCAGGGGCTGCACCCGGAATGCAGAATATTCTTCTGTTCCGCTTAAGGTTAGTACATATTGTTCTTCTGAATCTGAACACCAACGTCCGGAAAACATTAGATAACCATCCTCCGTATACTGCCAGTTCTCAGCCTGATAGACAGCTGATGCTTCCATCTGAATCCTTCCATTTTCGTATGTATAATAGCTTCTGACCACGTCTACATTTTCTTTTTCTGCCTGCAGGTCATATAGAAGAAATTCGTTAAAATAGCCCACTTCAATGATTAATAAATCTGCCTGTCCCCCGGCAGCTACTGTCTCACAGAATTGCAGCACCTGTTCTGCACCGGCCATATTAATCTGGTTTCGGCTGTCAACAGCAGAATACCCGTGTTCACCAAGCCCATTTACAATACTACGAACCAGATCCAGATCATCGTTTCCGTTTTCCCGTTCTGCCTTTTCATATAGTTCCTGACATATATTTGTAATATCTGCAGCATTCCGGGTTTTTGAATCCTCATCTATAGTTGTACTTTCTCCGGTCTTCGCATCCATACACCCAAAACAAAAAAATAATATCATAAAACTAATTACCATAAAACCATGCTTCCAGAACCTGGCTGTCCTTTCTAACAACATTCCCGCTTCCTCCTCTTCCTTTTACATCCTCCGCCATAGTGACGATCAGTATGGGGTGCTCCTCTGTTTCTTCAGCAGTTAAGACAACAAACCATCCCAATTCCGTTCCGGAAGTATCTTCCTGCGATGCCTTGATCTCCGCAGTACCTGTTTTTCCTGCTAAAACAATATCATTCCGATGAGCTGCATACCCGGTTCCACGGGAATCGTTCACAACCTTTTTCAATCCTTCCAGTACCTGATCTGCAGTCTCTTCGGAACAGGCCTCTGTAATCCAATATTCAGCTGTTACGTCCTTCTGAAAAATCAGATAGGGTTTTATAATATTTCCTTTATTACAAAATGCAGAATAGATACATGCCATATGTAACGGGTTCACCAGAATTTCTCCTTGTCCATAACCGCTGTCAGCCAGTTGTATTTCGGTTTCAATATGCTCCGCATTCGTATACTGCGATACTGCCATTTGAGTCTCAAATGGCAATTCTTTATTAAACCCAAGCTTTGTCAGATAATATTCCATATCTTCTGTGCCAATCTTTAGTGCTACCTTGGCAAAATATATATTATCCGAATAAATCAGTGCATTTTCCAATATGACAGGTTCGTATGCGTGCAATGTGGTTACATAATAAGAACCCCAGGAGGCATCCTTCTGCCATCTTAATCCAGAATCCCCATAATCCTCTGCCGGATCAATGGCTCCTGATTCCAGTCCCACTACAGCAGTAATTGGTTTAAATGTAGATCCCGGACACCATACCTGACGAAAACGGTTATAAAGCGGTTTCCCTTCCTGTTCATTCAGTGCAGTCCATTGTTCGTTCGATAATCCCATAATAAAATCGTTATTATCATAGGAAGGCGTACTGACCAGTGCCAATATCTCTCCAGTATATGGATTCATGGCAACCGAACAGCTTTTCTCTTCCTTAAACTGTTCATACAATGTAGTCTGAAGGTTCGCATCTACTGTCAACTGTATGGTTTGACCATGCTTTACCAGAATACATGCAAGTGTCTCCTTCTCATTGCCATTCGAATCCATAATATAAATCCTGCAACCATCCTCGCCTTTCAGTTCCTTTTCAAATAATCCTTCTATTCCGTTTCTGCCTATCACACTCGCAGCTGTATAGCCTTCTCCTGCATGTTCCTCCAGATCTTCTGCAGTAACACTTTGTACATAGCCGATTAAATGCGCTGCCGCCTCACCTAACGGATACTCTCGCACCTCCGTATCAGATAACATCACTCCGGGAATTGCCAGCAGCTTTTCCTGACGCTCCCATTCCTGCAGAAGCCCGGAAGCCGGATTCTGCGCTAACACCTCTAATTCTTGCACTTTGGGAAGAGTCAGAATTGGCACAAAAAAATCATCTTTTACCCATTGAGCAGATAATTTCTTTTCTATGACATCCGGCTCGAGTTCCAATAGCTCTGCTATTGTTGGAATCGCTTCCTCTCTGTTTTCCAGTTTTCCCGGAACAATTCCGACCGAAGATGCAACGCCTGCCCCGGCAAGAACACGACCATTTCTGTCCAAAATTTCTCCTCGCTTTGCCTGTATTACGGAAATCCTGACCTTATCCGTTGAATCTAATCCCGGAAAAATCAGTGAATCATCCCAGATCAATTCATAGTTCTCCTTTCCCTTCTGAAAAACAGCCTTATTATCAAAGCTGATCCTTCCTGCCACGGTATCAAAGGAAGTCCTGTAGAACACTGTCCTTTGCTCCTCATCATATGCAGTAACCGTAATAGTCATATTCCTTGTCTCTATTCCTTCATAAATGGCTGAATTGCGTTTTATGAAATTCTGCTGCGTAATATTACCAGATGCTTTTATATTCAGCATCTCATACATTTCTTCATATTCCTGCTTTGATATATGATTCATATATTCAACCAGGAGTTCTTCCGGAGAAGCACAAGCAGCATCCTCTCTGGAAAATCCTGCTAAGTATATGACTGCTCCTACTGCAGCCATTCCCAAAATAACAGCTGCAATGGACAGAATTTTATTTTGTTTTTTCCTTTGTCTGCGTCTGTCCTTAGCTTTCATATTGACCTCCAATCACCCTGCCTACATAAAATAGAAATACTATTCTTAATACCACTTTTAAATATTACATTTGTAAGACTTTGGGTTAAAAAATTTTCCACATATCTTTCTTGTTGCCATTTGTATAAATATTACACCTGTAAGATATCGAAGTCAAGCTATCAATATTGAAATCTTATTAAAAAACAATCGTTACTTTTGAGTTGTACTATTTTAATAATTCGAAATCAGCCATGGATATCACTGACATAACTTCTCTTCTGCAGGTTGAAAATCTAAAATTCCACAGGTTTATATTCCTCCATGCCAGGAATAAATGCATTCTCAAAGAAATCAAGGAAAATACGAATGCACTCTTCTTCTGAACATAATTTATATACTAACCGCGTCCCGCCCTCTTCTATGCCCAGTTCAACCTCTATACGATCCTTATGCACACACGCCTGAACAAAGCGCACCTTATGTAAAGCTTCGGGCGCCGACAATATTACAAATTGTTCAGGGGATACAAACATATCTTTCAGAAAATCTTCAATATCCACGTCTCTGAATTCCTTCATAGACCTATTCTGATTTTCTAACTTAAATCCGTTCTGTTTTCCTATGATCCGAAATACGCTCTCCTTATTCTGTTCGCCTTTGTATATTGGTTCATTCACACTATTTTCTGCCAGCTGTCTTGTTATTGATTCATAAACCTGATCTCTGACGCTCTGCTCAAAGAAACCCATTGCCTGTTCCGGAAGCTGAGCCTTGTTTACTTTTCTCTTCTGATAAAATGAAATCGTATATAATGTAAATACCTCATATGTTTTCGTTTGCGCCCCATACTGGGTATGCATTTTGCGCTCTTCCTCCTGCAGAACCTCTGCTATATCTGAAAGTCTGACTAAAATCGCATACGGACTGCTCCCTTCTAAAAAAGCATAATGCGGAGTAATTCGAAACCTTGCCGATGTCTGTCGCGAACCATGTCCATTCAGCTTATAGGAGATACATCTCCATGTACTGATATCCGTTTCTAACATTTCATGGGCGAGCTGTTCCTTTTCCTGCGCATTCAGATGCAATCGCTTTACAGTCGAATTTATCATTCCTACATACTTCCCGGGCCTTAACCCTACCAGTAAAATGAGCAGATAAATGCCTGAAATAACAATCCCCAACGTCAGGCCGCCTATAATACCAATCCCTGCATTTTTTTCCTCCGCATAGGTAATGCCTCCATAAATTACACACAGGCCAATGAGCGTTGCTGGAACCACCTTTAAAATATTCATGATTATGATTTTGTTCTGATATTTTCCAATCCACTTTCTTTCTTCATCAAGCCACTGCTGATACCAATTCATTCACAAACATTCTCCTTCGGTTCCGATCATCACAAGGCCATATTCCACTCTACCACACACGGTCCATCCGGCATGTTTGTTAGCTTCAGACATAAATCCTTCCTTGCCTGAATGTCTTTTTCAGCACCTTCTCCCGCATCTTTTCTCCACTCACAGTAACCTTTCAAATAACTGTCATATAATTCTTTCCATGAGTGAAAATATTTCTGCATGACTTGCCCTACCTTAACAGATTCCTAGATCATTTCCTGCCGCTCAATATATCCGCCGACATATCCCATTCCAAGAATCTGACACATGGCAAGCATTAATTATGTCATTTATACCCTAACGCTTTTTATAAAACAGAATAAACTGAAGCACTGCATTTACCGCGGATAAGACAGCACAAAAGCAGAAGACTGCTAATTGTGCCGATGTTGTACCCGTCGTCATAATACCTATAACTACACAAATAAAAGCAATGAAAAAACCAATGGCTGAAATCAGATGAAGCTTTGCTTTTTTTGGGCGGATCTCATCTGGCTCTGTGCTGACCCTTTTCACAATCGTGATATTATTATCACTCTGGCAATCTTCTCTGATCAAATAATCGGAAGACACATTCAGACACTCGCAAATCCTGATCAGGGTCTCCATATCCGGCATAGTCTCTCCCGCTTCCCACCGTGATACAGCCTGCCTGGATACTTCAATCTGTTCTGCAAGCTTCTCCTGTGTTAATCCCTTTTCTTTTCTCAGCGTATATATTTTTTCGCCAAATGTCATTGCGCATACCTCCTCATCCTGTATTTGATATCATTTTAACAGAGGTTCCGATAATGTCCAGTACGGGCATGCAACATTTATGCAATTCCATGTAACATCCTGAAAATCGTCATTTTACCAAAGTCTACTGTCATGTCTATCCTCATTTGAAGAAACAGACTGCAATACCTCTGCAAATAAACATGAATGCTTACAGGATTGCAATCGGATTCCATACTGACTCAATGATACAGCTTTCAGAAGCTTGATTCCCTGCGTCAAGGGCAAAATATCCACTGCCTTCGGCAATGCTGATGGCATGTTCATATAAGGTGGCAAAAGATAACTAAAGGTTTCTGTTTCTGCCCGCCGGATCATTTGATTCCTGGAATTTACTTTAGCCCCTGATCTGAATTGTTGTTTCCATATTTTGTACCTCCTTTATTGAGGCACGCTATTCTTACCATCTTATCTCAGGCAGATGGTAAGAATAGGATTTTTCAGTATACTGCCCTAACAGTTAAATATCAAATTGGCTTTTTCAAATGCCGGTTCTATATCCTGCTTGATCAGTTCTATTCTATCTCCTGCCCTTGGTACAAAAAGAGCCGAAATAGAAATCACCAGCTTTTTCTTCGTGTTTACATAGATTATGTTACCTCCATCCCCCATTGCTGCATAACCATCTTCATTTACCCACCACAGATATCCATAGGGCAGATTTTCTTTTTTCCATCGGCTGTGTTCTATCGTACTGTCCTCTATCCATTTTGAGGAAATAACCTGCTTTCCCTCCCACATACCGCCATTCAGATATAACTGCCCGATCTTTGCCATATCCATAGGTGTAAGCGTAAGCCCCCAGCCTGCCATATGAATTCCCATGGCATCTGTAACCCATCCGCTAATATCTGTTGACTGGTTAAATGCCATTTGATCCTCTTTGCTTTTAAATAACAAATCGTTTTCCACTTTAATCCCAAGGGATTGAAATAAATTCTCTGTAGCAAAATCTAATACGGACTGCCCTGTTGCTTTCACTAAAATTCCCGATAAAATATCTGGTCCAATCAACGGGGCATATCGGAATACTCCTATCTTCCCACGGCCGCCTAATAAATCAAGTGAAAATTTTACCCGGTCACTGCTTGTAAAGTATTTTATATAAGGTGCAAAAAACCGGTATTTATAAGGTGCTGTCATAGTCAACATATCTTTTAGTGTAATATTCTGTATTGTATTCTCTCCCCTTTTCACCTTGTATTCCGGAAAGTAATCCAGCACTTTCACGTCAATATTTTTTAAATATCCTTTATCCAGAGCAATTCCAATCAATATTGAAATAATGCTTTTTGTCACGGAATAGATGTGAACGCGGCTATTCGCTGTGCAGTCCTTAAAGTATTTTTCATAGGATACAACGCCATCTTTTATTATGACGATACCTGTGGTATTTCCATATTTACTGCTTATAATCTGTTCCAACTCTTTCATTTTTATCTGATTCATACGTTCTTCCTCTCATGCACTTCACAATATCTGCCTGCCATTTCAGTCTTTTGAAACTCTCTTTTTAACCGGATAATAGACCTCCGTAACAAGTTCACTTTCCTTTAAAACCTCTGTTGGATCTGTTACATATACCTCATACAACGCATTACTGTTCTCATAACCTTCCCTTTCTGCCCATTCTATTTGTTTTGCATAGACAGAAGAAAGTTGTAAATATGACCCATGTACAACTGTTTTCAGACATAATCCAGGGCAGAAATCTCTTGTTCCAGTTGCATACTCCTTTATAGGGATTGCAAACTCTGTATCTAATCCAAATGGGGTATACTCATCTCCATGAAACAGTACCATTGGCGGAGCGGCCGCTGTCAGTTTCTTCTCTTCCATTTTCCGAAATAGCTGCCCAAAGCAAGTACCATACTCTTCTGAAAACTCATGTTCTAAAACATTCTTCCGTATCGACAGAAGATACATCATCGGTATCTCGACCAGTTGTACATTAATGTCTTCCATATAGGACATAATGGATTTTCCGTTTCTCAAATTTGACAGATCGCTGTCTATCTGATGCAGTGTATTTTCAAACTTCTGTACCTTTACTGCAATCTCTTTTTTCTTTTTATTCAGTGCAGTAAAAAGTACCTCATCCATCCGTTCTTCCGAATCCAAAATTGATTTGATTTCCTCCAAAGAAAAGCAATAAGCCTTCAGACGATTGATCAGCAGCATTTTCTCTAACTGGTCGATGGAATAATATCGGTAGCCATTTTCCGGATTGATTTCATCTGGCAGTATCAATCCTATTTCAGCATAATATCTAAGCGTTTTTGTAGACACCCTGCATATGTTTGAAAACTCTCCGATTGTAAGCATATGCGAACCCCTCCTTCCAGGTTCAGTATAAACTTTACCCTAAGGGGAAAGTCAACGGCATTTTTAATGCCCCGCTCAGTCGTTTGTATGAGGTAGAGCGCTCGCCCTTTCAGGGTAGT